>JGI12207J13218_1000088_pt1 | contig 14386 bp, 15 predicted proteins | sample DeeseametaMP0372_FD_13218 | JGI IMG/M metagenome (IMG submission 13218) | reverse complement strand
CGGCTTGAGTCTGGAATTTCGGGGATCGCTTCCGGATCAGCTTGGATTGACGCTGGACGCTGACGGTCTTATCGGTGTTGCGCCCCTTGTTCCTGATTCACTTGGTTCTTATCTGCGTCACCTTCCAGAGTGGGTACTGTATTTTAAACAATCACCTCCGGGAAATGTGCTGATCCTGAATACACTTGGGGGACAGCAGGCATTGGCTGCAGTTGAAGCAGGTACTTCTTCCGTTCTGGTTCAGACGCCGTACACGTTGCTGACAGAAAGGCTGGCTGAAGACAGCCGTTTCCCGCAAATTGAATTTCGGGCCATTGAAGCACGCTCTCTCCTGGCAGAAGACTGTCCGGAACCCTGTCAAAAGCCGGAGCAGAATTTTGACAGGATTCTGGTTGCAATCGAAAGCTCTGCCCCGGTCGGCAGCACAGGCATGGATCCATTAAAAACCGATCAGTTGATGAGCCTTGAAGGTATGCAGTCCCTGCTGAACCGCCTGGCACCCGGCGGTTGGCTGGCTGTGCACCGTTTTCTGCTTCCGCCTCCTCGCGGTGAGATGCGGCTGCTGGCCACCGTTATCACTGCAATGCGCCGTCAGGGTTGGAAACCGGACCAGAGGCTGGGAGTGTTCCGGACACTCAGTACCTTGATGGTGCTGGTTTCACGGGAAGCCTGGACACCTAAAGAAAGCAGTCGTTTCCGGGAATTCTGCCTCAGCAGAGGGTTCGCTCCAGTTTATTATCCGGACATGCCTGAAACAGAAATGAATAGTGTAATCCAGCTGCAGGAACCAGTTTACGCGCAAGGAGTGCGGGAACTGCTGGCTGATACCCCGGCTTTTCATGCAAGTACCCCATTTGACCTGCAACCGGTTACCGATGACCGGCCATATTTTGAACTCTTCCTGGACTGGAACAGGCTGGCCGATATTCGAAAGAGTCTCGGCGGCAAGTGGGAAGGTCTGGTTGAAGCCGGCCTGCTTGTTCCCCTGCTGTTTGCCGCAGTGAGCCTGAGTGCGCTGCTGCTGATTGGCATTCCGATTCTGACCCACCTGCGCAGGATGGAAAACACCATTTCGGTTTTACTATATTTTGCCGGTATCGGTTTGGCCTTCATGCTGGTGGAAATCGCATTGCTGGAAAAACTTACACCGTTTCTGGGACAGCCGGTATATTCCTTCGCCCTGGTGCTCAGTGGACTGCTAACGGCTTCAGGACTCGGTTCTTTCCTCAGCAGTAGGTTCTCGAGAACCGGAATACGATTTTATTTTTTGCTGCTGCTGTTCGGTTTGTTCTTCTGCTTCCGAAACCTCCCGGACTTGCTCAGGGAATTGTCCGGCGAAGAATGGATTATACGGCTGCTGTGGGCCTGGTTGGTGGTTAGTGCGAGCGGGCTGCTGATGGGTATTCCTTTCCCGGCAGGACTGAAGCATTTTGCGGTCTTTGGAAAGCATACTGAAGAAAGAAGAATCCGGGTGGCCATGGCTTGGTGTGCCAACGCCTGCGCTTCAGTGGCGGGAGCGGCCGGCGCAGTATGGATCGCACAGTTGGCCGGACAGTCAATTCTGTTTCTGCTGGGTGCGTTGGCTTATGGAACCGCGTGGTTGACCCTGGAAATTCGGGGAGGGTGAAGGAGGGAACGGCTATTCCTGTGCCGCTCCGACCATCGGCACAAAACGGACTTGTCCGTGCTGCGAAGTACGCATTTTGCCCTGTGAGTCTTTCTCTATCAGAGTCATGTTTTGAGAGTAACGCACATTGCCGAGGGGCAGGATCAGCTTACCGCCGGGTTTTAGCTGGTCGAGCAATGGACGCGGTACATGATTGGCAGCCGCGGTGATGATGACTCTGTCAAAGGGTGCATGCTCATTCCAGCCGTAATAACCGTCACCTTGACGCACCTCCACCTTGTAACCAAGTTTTTTCAGCCGAATTTTGACCTCACGGGCAAGGTTCGGTATGATTTCCATGGAATAGGTTTTCACTCCCATGGCCGCCAGCACTGCTGCCTGGTAACCCGAACCCGTTCCGATTTCCAGCACCTTCATACCTTTTTCGAGCTCCAGCAGTTGAGACATCCAGGCCACCACGTAAGGCTGGCTGATGGTTTGTCCCTCGCCTATCGGCAGGGGACGGTCGGCATAAGCCAGTTTGCGAATGTGCTGCGGTACGAATTCGTGGCGCGGCACCTGTTTCATCGCCTTGAGCACGGCAGGGTTCCAGATTCCCCGCGGTGTGAGGTGCATGTCGATCATCTGCGTTCGTTTGGACACCCAATCAACTGCCTGTACGGAATTCGAGAGAAGAACGAGTACTGAAAGAAATGTAGAGAAAACAAATAATCTCTTCATCATGAAAATTTTTATGAAGGTTAACATCACTTTTCCTGTTGCAGGATCTAATACATCTATGCTTTCAGGTTTTCTGCCAAAATGGATAACTCGTCTGCATCCTGCTTGTTCAATTCTTGCTGAAAGTGTTTTTCTTCATGCCTTTAATCAACATATTCCTGTTCAAATATCCGGCGGGAGGGCCAATGCAGTCCGCTCAAAACCTGACCCCGAACAGTGTCTATGCAAACCGCATGTGCTGATTCAGGCCGGATCATGAACCTTGTATCGAAAAAATGAGCCCGGACGTAACGGTAGCCGTTGTGACCGAATACCTGGAAATATCCGTCACGGGGAACAGGGTCTTCCCTGTTCCATATCACACTCTGTTCAAGAGGACTTAGTTCAAGGTGGTCTTCAGAAGCAATATCCTCCAGGCTCCAGCGTTTGTGAACAGGTGCATGAGTCACAAGCAGTCCGTCTCGGATCAGCAACAAGGGGAGTGATTCGAGGAAATCCTGCAGTATTTCAGGCAGGGAACCCGAGCGCTCCAGTCCCAAAGAATTCAGTGTTGCATCTCCACTGTTCATCAGCCAGAGACCAGGCATGTAATTTCCGCTGTCACAGAAATAATCGAGCATCATATGCTCGTGATTTCCCAGCAACGCCTTCCCGTGATTCCGGAAAAACTCAAGCACTTCCATGGAGCGCGGCCCGCGGTCAATCATGTCTCCCACCGAAACAGGATCATCGTCCGGCATCTGCTTCAGCAGTGCCAGCAGAGTCCGGTAATTCCCCTGGATGTCTCCGATCAGGTTCATTTATTATTTTGGTCAGGATGCAGTTAAACGAAATCACCGGCTGCATCGAAAATCAATTTACTTCTTGACAAGATGAACCAATAATATATAACTTCAACCAGATAAATGCGAGGAAGAATTTTAAGGAAACGATTTAAAATCTCTGATGTAATCCAAAAAAAACGATCAACAACAAACTATAAAAAGAAAGGCACCATAATGTCAGCTAAAACAATCAGCCGCTTCCCGGTTCCCGAACTTAAAGAATTGCCGGAAGACATCCGGGAAAGGATCCTGGCAGTACAGGAAAAGTCCGGATTTGTTCCAAATGTTTTTCTGGTACTTGCTCATCGTCCGGATGAGTTCAGAGCTTTTTTTGCATATCATGATGCCTTGATGGAAAAAGAGGGAGGACTGACGAAGGGCGAGCGCGAAATGATTGTTGTTGCAACTTCTGGTGTCAATCAATGTATTTACTGTGTCGTAGCACACGGTGCAATTTTAAGAATTCGAGAGAAAAACCCGCATCTAGCAGACCAGATTGCAACTAATTACCGCAAGGCTGACATCACTCCAAGGCAAAAAGCAATGCTTGATTTTGCAGTCAAAGTTTCAATAGAGTCAAGTGATCTGGACGAATCTGATTTTGAGGAAATGCGTCAACACGGTTTTTCTGATGATGACATTTGGGACACGGGTGCAATTTCAGCTTTTTTTTCCTTATCCAATCGAATGGCAGATTTAACTAACATGCGGGCAAATGATGAGTTTTACCTCCTGGGACGTATTCCAAAAAAATAGCCGGAAAAGCTCCTGCATAAGTACGCCTGATATGGAAAATAACAAATTTCTTCGTTTGGCGAAAAAGATTCTGTGGCTGTTTTTTGCATTCTTCTGGATGATTCAAACGGCATCCGGTGAAACAATTTTGCAGACAAGCAGAGGTGGCGTAACATTCCAGATAAAGACAATCGCAAAAGGGCTCGGAGTTCCGTGGGGCATGGTCTTTATCAGTCCGGATCAAATCTTATTTACAGAACGTAACGGGAAGATTGGAATTCTTGCTCCTGCAAGCGGAAAAATAATCCGTATTAGCGGCGGACCGAAAGTAATGCATTCCGGACAGGGAGGCTTGTTGGATGTTGCGGTTCCTCCGGATTTTAAACAGGGAGGCTGGATTTATTTTACCTACAGCAAAGAACAGAAAGGCAAGGGAGTTACCGCACTGGCACGAGCCAGAAGAAAAGGCAACCGTCTTGTAGCATTAGAGGACCTGCTTGTAACACGTTCTGCAAGCAGCACCGGAAGACATTTCGGGAGCCGCATTGCATTTGATGGAGCAGGGCATCTATTTTTTTCAGTTGGTGACCGAGGTGTACGTCCCAATGCTCAGAATTTGTCCACACATGCCGGTTCAATTCTGCGTTTGGACTTGAACGGCAATGTGCCTGAAGACAATCCATTTGTGCATCAAACGGGCGCATTGCCGGAAATCTGGAGTTATGGACACCGCAATCCACAGGGAATGTTCTATGACAAAAATCAGCAGCGTCTCTGGTCAATTGAGCACGGTCCCCGCGGAGGAGATGAAATCAATCTAATCCTGCCGGGATTAAACTACGGCTGGCCGATAATTTCCTATGGAAAGGAATACTGGAACCCTTTTCCAGTAGGAGAAGGAACTGAAAAAGAAGGCATGGAACAGCCGGTCAAATTCTATGTTCCATCCATTGCCCCCGGAAGTTTGCTTGTCTATTCCGGGAAAGCCTTTCCGGACTGGAAGGGAAATTTGTTTGCAGGCGCCTTAAAGTTGACACATCTGAATCGTGTGGAAATTGATAACACCGGAAGGGCAATTACCGAAGAACGACTTCTGGTGGGGCTCAGAGAACGCATACGTGCTTTAGCCGAAAGTCCGGAAGGTTGGCTTTATCTGTCAACTGACAGCGGAAAAATCCTGAGAATCAGGCCGCAATAAAAATCAATGATTGTAGAATGTTTGTTTAAAAACCTGAAAAGACAAACAAATGCGGCATTATTATTTTACGGTTTAAACTGAAAAAGTTTTTGATTAATGTCAGTAGAATCTGAGTAGATAAAAAGAGGTTATGTGAAAAAAGCAGTCATCATCGGAGTTGGAACAGAACAGGGACTTGGAGCTCAACTGGCTAAACGTTTTGCCTCGGAAGGACTTCATGTTTTTGTCGCCAGCAGAACTCAGTCCAGACTTGATGCGCTGACAGTTGAAATTGAACAAGCAGGAGGTAAAGCAACTGCTGTTTGCGCTGATGCAACCATCGAAGAGCAAGTGGTTAAGCTTTTTGAAAAAGCAGGCAGCGGGCTGGACTTGGCAATCTATAATACCGGCAACAATTATCCAGGTCAAATCATCGATATGGATGCAGAATATTTCAAGAAGAGCTGGAAATCATGCTGCTTTGGAGGTTTTCTTTTTGGCCGGGAGGCTGTCCGTCACATGGTCAAGTCCGGTAGGGGGACTCTGCTATTCACTGGTGCAAGCGCTTCACTGCGTGGACGCGCCAATTTCGGTGCCTTTAATTCAGCAAAGGCAGGATTGCGCACACTTGCTCAGGCGATGGCCAAGGAATATGGTCCGAAGGGAATTCATGTAGGGCATGTTGTAATTGACGGTGCCATAGCCGGAGACAAGATTATGCGTCATCTGCCTGAACTTGCTAAAAAGCTAGGAGAAGACGGTATGATAAACCTCGAAGGTATTGTTGAAAGCTATGTTCATCTTTATCGTCAATCAGCGGGAGCATGGACATTTGAACTCGATCTTCGTACCTCCATAGAAAAGTGGTAAAATGAAAAATCTTTTCCTGAGTGCCACCGTTTTCTTGCTGGTTTTTAACTGGACTGGGATGCATCAAATTTTTGCAAACGATTCCAAAGAAATTCAAAATGTATTGGAACTTAAACGGCAGGGATGGGAAGTCATCGAAAAACAAAGCCGTGTGGAATCACGTCCGGGACTGAAACCTTACCAGAACCTGAAACGAGAAGTTCAGGTGGTTAAATATCGGCTAAGCAAAAACGAGCAGTTTTATTTCTGTCTTGTTGAATACGACAGCCAGTTGGATACCATCAGAGAATCCTGTGCTGACAGTGAAAAGGAGGCGAGAGAGCACCTTGGCCGATAGAGTGGTCAGGACGGCATCAGGTAGCAGTCTCATCAAAAAGTTCACGCCCAATCAGCATCCGCCGAATTTCGTTGGTACCTGCTCCAATATCATAAAGTTTAGCATCACGCAGCAGTCGTCCAGCCGGATAATCATTTATGTAGCCGTTTCCCCCTAAAGCCTGAATTGCTTCCAGTGAAACTTTTACTGCATTTTCTGATGCGAATAATAAGCAGGAAGCGGTATCTCTGCGTGAAACCTGGTTATTTGCGCAATTTTCTGCAATGCGATAACAAAAAGCTCTGGCAGATTGCAGTGAAGTATACATATCCGCAAGCTTTCCCTGCATAAGTTCAAAAGTGCCAATCGGCCGATCAAACTGCCAGCGTTCATGGACGTAAGGCAACACCAAATCCATTGCTGCCTGCATGATTCCAAGTGGTCCTCCGGAAAGCACAATCCTTTCTAAATTTAGTCCACTCATCAGTACCTTTACTCCATGATTGACCCCATGGATTATGTTTTCGTTTGGAATTTCACAATCTTCAAAAACAAGTTCACATGTATTGGAACCGCGCATACCGAGTTTGTCCAATTTCTGAGCCGTTGAAAAACCTTTCATTTCTTTTTCAACGATGAAAGCGGTCATTGCTTTTGATCCCTGATCTTTAGGAGCAGTGCGCATGTAAACAATCAGCACATTGGCGTCAGGACCATTGGTGATCCACATTTTTGAACCATTGGCGATCCAGTAGTTACCATGCTTTTCTGCATGACAAGCCATTGAACCTACTACATCCGAACCTGCTCCGGATTCAGACATGGCCAGCGCACCGACATTTTCACCGGTGCAAAGTTTTGGTAGATATTTTTTCTTTTGCGCGTCACTGCCGTTCAGTTTAAGTTGATTTACACACAAATTCGAGTGTGCTCCATAGGACAAGCCGACCGAAGCAGATGCTCTTGAGATTTCCTCTACTGCAACCAAATGAGCTAAATAAGACATTCCGGAGCCTCCATACTCTTCCGGAACAGTAATACCCAGGAGTCCCAGTTCGCCAAGCTCCTTCCACAAATGCTGAGGGAATTCATTGTTGCGGTCTATTTCATCAGCAATCGGTGCAATGCGTTTTTCAGCAAATTGCCGGACTGTTTCCCGCAGCAGATCTACTTCTTCATTAAGTTGAATATCCCAGTTCATTTTGATTTAACTGTCGTTTCGTTTTTCAATTCCCGGAAAAAGCAGTTCGGCGCACCTGTATGACACGCAGGTCCGGATTGATGGACTTTGTAAAGCAGAGTATCATTATCACAATCCACCAGCACTTCCACAATTTTCTGCAAATGACCAGAACTCTCACCTTTTTTCCAAAGCACATCACGTGATCGTGACCAGTAGTGTGCATAACCAGTTTCCTGCGTTTTTTGCACTGCTTCCCGGTTGGCGTAAGCCAGCATCAAAACTGCTCCGGAACTTTCATCTTGTGCAATCACAGGAAGCAGCCCGTTCAATTTTTCAAAATCTAAATCTGCAGGAGACAGTTTGGCTTCAGGAGTTTTGAGCTTTTCGGAGATATCTTTTGACATTATGTCTCCTCACGATTCAGGACGCATGGTTGGAAAGAAGATAACATCGCGAATTGTCAATTGTCCGGTAAGCAGCATTACTATCCGGTCAATTCCAAAACCAACTCCACCCATCGGCGGCATTCCATATTCCATTGCCCGTAAGAAATCTTCGTCCAGGGGTTGAGTTTCTTTTTCACCACCGCGTCCCCGCTCGACTTGTTCCTCCATCAAACGGCGCTGAATCACGGGGTCATTCAGTTCCGAATACGCATTAGCAATTTCCCAGCCGTAGATGAAGGCTTCAAACCGCTCAAGCAGCTCCGGATTTTCACGATTTTGTTTACAAAGCGGGCTGGTTTCTTTTGGATGATCGGTGATAAAAATCGGCTGAATAAGCTGAGTTTCACAAGTTTCTTCAAACACAAGCTGAGTTGCCAATCCCCGATTATAATCACCATCAAGCTCCCATCCGTTTTCTTTAAGTAAATTTTGGACTTCTGCGTCACTCATTTTTGAGAACGAAATCCCACCCAATTTTTCAATTGCATCAAGCATGCTTAAACGCGGCCACGGCGCTTTCACATCTATAGTATGCCCTTCATATTCAAATTCAGTTCTGCCGTTGACCGCAAGCGTGCAGCGTTCACAAATATTTTCTGTGTGACGCATTATTTCGTTGTAATCAACATAGGCCTGATAAAATTCCAGTGCAGAAAATTCCGGATTGTGGGTCCTGTCAATACCCTCGTTCCGAAAATCTTTGACAAATTCAAAAACTGCGTCAAAGCCTCCTGCAATGAGACGTTTTAAATATAACTCATTCGAAATCCGCAAATAAAATTTTTGATCCAGTGCTTTGTGATGTGTAACAAAAGGAGTAGCATTGGCACCGCCGTATACCGGTTGGAGTGTCGGTGTTTCTACTTCCAAAAAACCTTCTTCCCGTAAATAGTCACGAATAGTCTGGTATATCAGGGTACGCTTTTGGAAAACTTCTGCTACCTGTGGATTCAGTATTAAGTCGACATATCGCTGACGATAGCGGAATTCTTTGTCTGTAACTTCATCGTGAACAATGCGCTCTCCATCCTTTTCTTCTACCTTTGGCATCGGAATTGGCCGAATCGACTTTGAGAGTAAAGTGACAGTGCTCGCCCTCAAAGTCAGTTCTCCGATTTTAGTGTGCATCAGTGTTCCTGAAAGTCCAAGATGATCACCGATGTCACACAGCTTAAACATTTCGAATTCTGAATCTCCGATTTCATCCTGACGTACATATATTTGTATACGCGTGTGCTGGGCTTGAATGTTGCCAAAACTGGCCTTGCCCTTACCGCGTACCGCAAGCAGGCGGCCTGCAATGGTTATTTGCTCCTGCTTTTTCAGCAGTTCTTCTGCCTGTTCGATAATATCCGGAATTGTGTGGCTTCTTTGGAATGAATATGGGTAAGGTTCTGTACCCAAATCACGAATTTTATTCAGCTTACCAAGCCGGATTTGTTGTTGATCTGCTTGTTTCTCCATCTATAAAATTTTTCTGTTTATAAGCTGTTTTACTTAATAATATTAATATGTTGAGAGAATGATGTTATATGGTTAAAGGAAAAGACCGCTCCAACTTTTAACATCGAAAAATTAAAAAATTAGCACTACTCATTGTTGAGTGCTATTTTTTACTTGCGTTGAATTAATTATTACGCTATAATTATTATCCTGAATCAAGATTTGAATAATTTTCAAGATCTAAGATTCACTTAAACGGCTCAGCATACGCTTATTGTTGTTGAAGCTCAATTTATTTAATTAATTATAATCCTAAAAGGAGAACTATGATTCGTCCCTTACAGGACCGCGTGCTTGTACAGCGCGTCGAAGCCGAAGATAAGACAGCTTCCGGTATTATCATTCCGGATACAGCTAAAGAAAAGCCTCAAGAAGGTAAAGTGGTCGCAGTTGGGCCTGGCAAACGCCTTGACAATGGTTCCATTCAAGAGATGGGAGTAAAAAAAGGTGATAAAATTTTATTCAGTAAGTATGGCGGCACCGAGGTAAAAGTCGATGGCGAAGATTATATAATCATGCGTGAGGATGATATCCTTGGCGTTATGGCTTAATTACAGATTACTGAAAAACCTATAACATTAATTTAAATAGAGAAAAGGTATGGCAAAACAAGTTATTTTTGCGGCGGAAAACCGCGAAAAACTGCTTAGAGGCGTAAATGCCTTGACAAATGCAGTCAAAGTAACATTGGGTCCTAAAGGCCGGAATGTTTTAATAGATAAATCTTTTGGGGCTCCACTTGTTACCAAAGACGGTGTAACCGTTGCTAAAGAAATTGAGCTGGAAGACAAGCTGGAAAATATGGGTGCGCAGATGGTCAAAGAGGTTGCTTCAAAAACTTCTGATGTTGCCGGTGACGGGACCACCACTGCTACTGTGTTAGCACAAGCGATTGTGGTCGAAGGTCATCGTAACCTGGCAGCAGGAGCGAATCCAATGGATCTCAAGCGTGGAATTGATCAAGCAGTTGCTGCTGCAACTGAGCAGTTGCACAAAATGTCCAAGTCGGTTTCCGATTCCAAGGAAATCGCTCAAGTGGGTAATGTATCAGCAAACAATGATTCCACAATTGGCGACATTATTGCTGAATCCATGGAAAAAGTAGGTAAGGACGGTGTGATAACCATTGAAGAAGCAAAGACTGGCTGAAACCAGTTTGGAAGTTGTAGAAGGAATGCAGTTTGACCGCGGCTATCTTTCTCCGTACTTTGTTACAGATTCAGAACGGATGGAAGTGGTCCTGGATGAACCTTATATTATTCTGGTGGAAAAGAAGGTCAGTAACATGAAGGATATTCTTCCTGCAATTGAGCAAATCGCCAAGACAGGTAATCCTTTCCTGATTGTTGCAGAAGACATTGAGGGGGAAGCATTAGCAACCCTCGTTGTCAACAAACTGCGTGGCACCCTGAAGTGTGCAGCTGTTAAAGCTCCAGGTTTCGGTGACCGCCGCAAGGCCATGTTGGAAGATCTCGCGATCCTTACAGGAGGAGACGTAGTTTCCGAAGATATGGGAATGAAACTCGAAGACCTGACACTTGCTAAACTTGGGAAAGCCAAGTCTGTGGTCGTTGACAAAGACAACACTACTGTTATTGACGGTGGTGGTGATAAAGCCAGCATCAAGTCCCGCATCAATCAAATTCGTGCTCAGATCGAAGATACATCTTCTGATTATGATAGTGAAAAGTTGCAGGAGCGTCTTGCTAAATTGGCTGGCGGTGTAGCTGTGATCAACGTTGGAGCTGCAACTGAAATCGAAATGAAAGAGAAGAAGGCTCGAGTAGAGGATGCACTGCATGCAACCCGTGCCGCTGTTGAAGAAGGAATTGTTCCTGGAGGCGGAGTTGCTTTGCTGCGTGCTATTGAAACTGTCGAAAAGACTGTAAAAGGCATAAAACAACATGACCAGAAAGTTGGTGCTGAAATTGTGCTTAAGGCACTTGAAACTCCTATACGTCAGATTGTAGCTAATGCAGGACTCGAAGGTGCGTTGATTGTCGATAAAGTAAAAGCCAGCAGCACAAACGAAGGCTTTGATGCACAAGAAGAAACTTATGTTGACATGATTTCAGCCGGAATCATTGATCCGACTAAAGTTGTTCGAACTGCCCTGGAGAATGCAGCATCTATAGCTGGATTGCTGTTGACCACAGAGGCAGGCATACACGATGTCCCAGAAGAGAAAGCAGCTGGTGGTGGAATGCCGGGTGGTGCTCCTGACATGGGCGGAATGGGCGGCGGAATGGGAGGTATGGGCGGAATGATGTAATTCCGGTTCAGAATCCATTCTGATTAATAAAGGCGGGTCGGCTCTGAGAGTCGGCCCGCCTTTTTTGTTTTTGGATTATTTTAAAAGAGGAATTAACTTTGAAGATTCTAAGGCGGAATCAGTTATTATTTTCTACTGCTTCCAGGGATTCTTTGCAGATTATACAAAAAGTGGTTACAGGTCGAATGAGCAATCGCTTTTCATCAATTTCCTGACCGCATTCTTCACAGTATCCAAATGTTTTCTTTTCTATCCGTTCCAGGGCTTCTTCAACCTTACCAAGTAGTTTGCGCTCCCGGTCCCGAATTCGTAAATTATTGATGTGTTCAGTTTCCAGTGAGGCCCGATCATTGGGATCAGGATAGAGCGTACTTTCTTCCTGCATGCCGTGTACGGTTTCATCAGATTCACCAATAATTTCCGTTTGCAATTCTTCCAAACGTATTTTGATTTTTTCCAGCTTTTTGTGCAGCATTCCTGCTCCCTCCATATAGAATGCGTTTTTTATTCATTAATTTGTTACAACCCATTCTACAGTTTTTAAAAAATCTCGAAAGTTTTTTATTGAAAAATTTCAATCAAGCTTCATAAAAGCTACAGAGGTCAAAATGCGATTTGAAAAACTGGTAACGTCAAGCTAACACTGTTAGAATTTTCTACAAGTCGCCGGTTGAGAGAGATTCCCGCACCGTCTAAACTTGTGAGCGCACCTCGTTGGATTTAGATGAAAATATACCTGAAATTATTCGGCATTTTTGGAGTTATATTATTAACTCAAATTTCATGTTCTTCAAAAAACTATCATCAACCAAAGGGACAGATAGAAAATCTCACTCCTTCAAAATATCAAAAAACCCCTTTAACCCGCCAAAGTGTTGAAATCACCAAAAAAACTTATAGTTTCAAATATAAATTTTCATCTCCTTCCAATGAGTGGTTTGAATGGAGTTGGACTTATAAACGGCTTGAGACCAATGAAATGATAAACAAATTCGGAATCTCCAAGTCCATTTTTGAACCTTTTCAGGCTACAGAAAAAAATGTTAAATCAAGAAATCGAATAATAAAGACCTCATTATTTAAGAAGGAAGGTAAAGTAATATCTCCTGACTTTAATCGTATGATCCCTTTTTATATGGGGTTTACGTCACCTCTTTATGCTTTAACGATCAGAACATTAGGAAAAGATTCAACCCCAAGGGAACGTGTAGAATTTCTCTTACGTTTCGTTCAGGATATACCCTACGGTATTCCTCCAACTCGTTCAAATTCAAAAGTGATATCAGGTGTTTTGTCGCCACCGCAAATTTTCATTGAAAAATGGGGAGACTGTGATTCAAAGGTTTTATTATTATCGTCCATCCTGGCTCATGAACCTCGATATAAAATTTTGTTGTTACATTTAGACAAACATCTGTTAATGGCCTTTGAAGGACGCCCTCATCCAAATGATGCTTACATAATCTTTCAAGGGAAAAAATTTATTCTGGCAGATCCCACCGGACCTGCGCGTCTGCCTCTGGGGAATCCCGGCCCCGATTTTAAGGGACAATTTAAGAAAATTGAAGCTCTTCAAGTCACTTCTGCAGATCGAAAAATTCCGCACTATGTGTCAAGGGTCATTGAAGTTAAAAAAGTAAATATTTAACAAATCAGTAACTCGACAGTCACGAGATTTGTCGTGTCATCCCGACACTTATTTCCTGATCCTCTTGAGCAGTTGCCAGGTATCCTTCTTTTAATGTTTGATTCAGATCACTCTTGTGGACACGGCCCAGTNTTTCCCTGTTAGCATCCGTAATAAATNCGGACTTGTTCAAGAATTCAAATAAAGGTTGTTTCAAATAACTCAATGCTCTGAGTAATTTTTACTCAATNCTCTGAGTAATTTTACTCAACGCATACAACTNGTGAGACACGAGTTACAGCAAGATACTGAAATTATTNTTTACTACTTGTCGTCTCGACCGAAGGGAGAGATCTAATAAAGTGCTGATATCGTACAATATCTCTCACATACGTTCGGGATGACACGACAAAACTCATGACTCACGCGTATATATTACGAATAAAATGATTTCAGTGGATAAAAATGTAAAGGAAGGCTTTAAGTGATTCGGTTGAGGTGAGAGGAAACTTGATTTCACCCCGTATTTGGACTCCAAATAAAGTTTATCTTCTATTATATCAGTTAGTTCAATTCTATTACAAAAAAGTGTATTAAACCTTCCTACTTGAAATGGAGACTAAAATGAATCATAAACAGTGACTATTATAACATGAGACTGAACACGAGAGTTAATTTTTTCCAGACCGTCTGTGAGGGAGGGACAAATAATCATCAATCATTAATGGGGTTGTCTCCTGAAATTGATTGTCCATATGAAAAACTAAGTAATTTATTCCAAATCCAAAAAGAACAATATTTGTATAGATTTATTTTTTCATCACTAAACAATCTTTCCTTCTTTTCTTCAACTTTATCAGTATTCCAATTATCTACTTCTTTAAGATATTCCTTTTTCTTTGTTTCATAAATTTCTACATAATCAGGTAAAGATTCATGAAACATTTTGTCAAATTCATTTCCTAAAAGTTTTTTTGGAATCAGATTTGGAATCAGTTCATTCAGAAATAACAGATCTTCTTTTTCTTTAACCTTATCCCAAAATATCTGAAACTTTTGGATATGTGATTTACAATCTTTTTCTAA
>JGI12207J13218_1000083_pt1 | contig 14874 bp, 13 predicted proteins | sample DeeseametaMP0372_FD_13218 | JGI IMG/M metagenome (IMG submission 13218) | reverse complement strand
CTTCCGCTGGAACTGACTTGAACGGATTTGCTGCAGTCAACGCATGTAGGAAAATCAGGAAGAATTTGACAAAATTTGCAAGCAGTTACTTTGCGGCGAAGCGGGGACTTGATCCTGCTCCGGAACACATTTGTTTTGAAAACAGAGACTCCGGCAACAATAGTTCAGTTTTTGATGACAGGAATCCAGAAAATAGACTCACTTTCCGGGAACTTGTAAAACTGGCTTTTATGGACAGAGTGAGTCTGGGCGAGAGAGGATTTTACAGTACGCCTGAAATAAATTTCAATCGTGATACAGAGAAGGGTGAACCATTTTTTTATTACACGACTGGGGCAGCTGTTTCAGAGGTACTCATCGACCGTTTTACCGGTCACCTTAAGCTTGAGCGTTCAGATTTACTGCTTGATATTGGTGAATCGATCAATCCTGGAATTGACCGCGGGCAAATTGTAGGAGGTTTTATTCAGGGTGTGGGTTGGGTGACAAATGAAGATTTGCGCTATTCTGAAAAAGGTGAACTTTTGACATATTCTCCGACGACCTATAAAATTCCAAACATTCAGGATCTTCCAGAAATTTTCAATGTGGACACCATCCATAATCCGCATCATCAAATCAACATTCGTCGCAGTAAGGCAGTAGGAGAGCCTCCTTTGATGCTCTGCCTGTCGGTTTGGATTGCAGTCAAGCATGCTTTGTCATGTGTCAGAAATGACGTGTGTCCCCGACTAAATCTTCCTGCAACAGGTGAAGAAATACTGCTCCGGCTAACAGAATTAAATGACTATTCAAAAGAACATAGAACAATAGATTTTTCTGCTTTGGAATCTGAAGTCTCCCTGGTTGTTCTGCCCTCATCTTCTGCTGAGACTAAAGCGACAGTATGAACAAGTCCTCTGTTGTTTACTCTTATCAGCGCACAATAGCTGATTGTATTGACTTTTTTTACTTTATTCAGCATAGTGTGACTAGTAATTACTTAAGTCAGACTGTCGATAATAAATTAAACAAAATACTAACTTTGTGGAGAAAGAATGAAGGATATTGAAATTAATGGAATAAAAGAAACCATCGTTGAGCGCTCTGATTATCCGATTGAAGAATGCAAAAACATTCTAGGGAATGAAGTCACTGCAATTTTGGGCTATGGTCCCCAGGGTCGAGGGCAGGGTCTGAATATGCGGGATCAGGGTTTCAAGGTTGTTTTAGGACTGCGTAAAGGCAGGAGCTGGGACAAGGCTCTGGCAGATGGCTGGCTAGAAGGAGAAACACTTTTCGAAACCGAAGAAGCGGCTCAACGTGGGACAATTCTTCAATATTTGCTCTCAGATGCAGGACAAATAGCTGCATGGCCAGTGGTTAAAGCCAGCTTAAATGAAGGTGATGCACTTTACTTTTCACATGGTTTCGGAATCGTCTTTCACCAGGATACGAGCATTATACCACCCGAAAATGTGGATGTAATCCTGGTAGCTCCAAAGGGAAGCGGTCTGACAGTCCGCACACATTTTCAAGAAGGACGCGGAATAAATGCTTCTTTTGCAATTCATCAGGATTATACAGGACGTGCGCGCGAAAGATGTATTTCCACAGCATTCGCGATTGGTTCCGGACACCTTTTTGAAACTACATTTGAAAATGAGGTTCATAGTGATCTCACCGGCGAGAGATGTGTTTTGATGGGACTGCTGCAGGGAGCTTTTCTCGCACAATATGAGGTCCTGCGAGAACATGGACATTCTCCTTCTGAAGCCTACAATGAAACAATCGAAGAAGCCCTGCAGAGTCTTTATCCTCTGGTTGCGGAAAAAGGAATGGATTGGATGTATGCCAATTGCTCGACTACTGCTCAGCGGGGAGCACTCGATTGGGCACCGCGTTTCCGGGATGTTATTAAGCCTGTGGTTGAAAAGTGTTACCAGAGTGTTCTCGATGGAACTGAAGCAAAAATATCCATAAACTCAAACTCTCAAAATGATTACAGGGAAAAACTGGAAAAGGAGCTTGAGGAAGTTAGCAGTCAGGAAATGTGGCAAGCAGGAAAAGTTCTGCGAAAATTGCGTCCGGAAAATTTATAACCATCTTTTGAGGAATGCATGAACCTGGTAAAGCTACTCGAAGAAGGTAATTATTTCGAGATACAAAAGCGTAGTGGACGTTCAAAAACTTTGGAGAAAGATTCAACTCCTTTTTGTGGAGCGTTGCGTCCACACTACAATCCGAAAATGCTGTTGCTGCTGTCCAGCCCACTTGAATCTCGAAGCGATGTTTTTGAGTTCAGGTCTGAAGACATTCTTTATGCAGAAGAACTTTCCAGTCTCACAAAACCGAACGGTGTAACAGTCGAACGGGTACGGCTTTGGGTACGGAACGGAAGCCCTGCGATGCGTATGGAGCCGCTGCGTGTCGGAAGTGCTGAATAAATTGAGCTGAATTTTGCTGGAAACCGCTTGCCAAAAGTTTTCATCAACAATATTTCGAAAATTGTTGCAGAGGTGTCCTTTCCCGAATCTCATCTGTACAATTTACAGGCAATTCTATTGACTTCAAATTATGTCCCCCCGCAGTTTATTTAAATCAAGTATTTTCAGGGCCTTGTGTCAACTCCTGCTGTTACTGTGCTTGTCTTTGCTGTTCACTTCCGGGTTTCCGCATACCACGATTGCTCAGTTTGATGATGATGTAGTAATTCCAGAATCAGTTGTAACATTCCAGGTACGACTCGAACCTGAAAAACCGCGTCCGGGAGAGCATGCCCGTATTATTGTCGATTTACAAATCCATCCTGAATCTGGATGGCACGTCTTTTCTGTTATTCCCGGTGAAGGCGATTTTGCCCCTATTCCCACTTCATTGACATTTGAGGCTGATCCGCTGATTTTGATCGGCCCGGTTTACGAAAGTAATCCAATTATTGCAGCAGACCCGGTTTTGGATATGGTGTTGAGCTATCACCTGATGAAAGCCACCCTTTTCCAAAATATTCTCATTCCAGATGATATTTCTGGCGGAACTGTCCTGAACAAAGGCGGGGAACTGCGATATCAGGCATGCAGCGAACGCATTTGTCTTCCACCCAAAACTGAACTGTTTTCACTCCAAATTCCACTTGGCACAGGGACTGTGCGTACTGAATACAAAATTCCACAGTTTGCAGTAGACTCACCTCCTGAAGAAGTTTCAGAAATCGAAGATGCGCTCAAGGAAGGTTTTTGGGGTTTTATCGGTCTGGCAGTCATTGCAGGTCTGTTAGCATTGCTGACACCGTGTGTGTTTCCGATGATTCCGGTCACAGTTGCCTTTTTTACTAAACAGGGCGAAGCAGGTTCCAAAGAAACATTACGTTTAGCGGCTCTGTTTGGAGCAGGAATCGTAGGAACGTATACAGTAACAGGTATGCTGCTTTCTGTTGTTTTAGGTGCTGCAGGAGCAGTACAGTTTGCCACAAATGGCTGGGTTAATCTGGCAATTGGTGTAATGTTCACTCTTTTTGCCTTCAGCTTGATGGGATTTATTCAATTGAATGCACCGGGAGGATTTGGAAACCTTGCAGACCGTTGGTCCAGGAAGTTGAGTGGAACAGCAGGGGTACTGGCCATGGGGCTGGCTTTCACATTGACGTCTTTCACCTGTACCGTGCAGTTTGTAGGAACTTTGCTGATTGCCGCTTCACAGGGAATGTGGTTTTGGCCGATTGTTGGAATGCTTGTTTTCTCAACAGTATTTGCCTTTCCATTTTTCTTGCTGGGACTTTTCCCACGGCTTATCCAGACGATGCGTTCACAGTCCGGAAACTGGATGGAGCACCTGAAAATTGTTTTGGGTTTACTTGAATTAGCTGCGGCATTCAAATTTTTCAGTAACACGGATTTGGTTTGGCAATGGGGTGTTCTTGATAGAGATTTTGTACTGGCGGCCTGGGTTGTACTTTGTGTGATTGGAGCATTGTTTTTGTTAGGTGCTGTTAAAATACATCATGTTCGTGTTGAAAAAACAGGTGGTACGGGATTTACTGCAGCTTTCCTTTTTGCATTTTTGGGAATATATCTGCTACGTGGATTGTTTGGAGTACCGCTTAATCCGTGGGTGGATACATATTTGCCTCCGGTTCTGCGAACATTATCAGAAAGCAGGCAGGGTTTTGCAACTAGTTCGGGAACTTCAGGAGAAGCAGTGTCACATTCTTTACCATGGCAGAATGATTTGGCTGATGCCCTGATCCAGGCAAAAGCTGAAAACAAACGGGTATTTATTGATTTTACCGGATATACCTGCGTAAACTGTCGCTGGATGGAAAAAAACATATTTTCTCATCAGGATGTAATGGCTCGTTTTCAGCAGGAGTTTGTACTTGTACAGCTTTATACTGATGGTGGAGACAAGGCTGCCGCCAATCAACAAATGCAGATCAGCAGATTCCAAACGGTTGCCCTTCCGTTATACGTAATACTTGATTCAGATAACAATTTGCTTGCCAAACATGCTGGAATTTTAAATCCTGCAAAGGAATTTTTACAATTCTTGAACTAACTTTTCCCAAACATATTATTGCTGTGCGTTCAGGCTATTTATTATTGTTGGCTCTTGGGTCTGTCATTTTCTTAAGTGGTTGCTCAGACTTAGGATTTTATTGGCAGGCCGCATCCGGACACCTCGACTTGCTGAACCGTAAGCAAGATATTCGTGAGTTACTGGATTCTCCTGATACATCTCCGAAACTAGAACGGAAACTGAAATTGGTGGAGAGCGTGCGGGCTTTTGCAGTCAGTCAAATGGCACTTCCTGAAAATGAAGGCTACACCGGCTATGTAGATCTGGGACGTTCTTATGTGACCATGGTGGTAACGGCAGCTCCTGAGCTGGAATTAAAAGCACACAAATGGTGTTACTGGTTTGTTGGCTGTCAGGAATATCGAGGCTATTTTGATGAAGGTGATGCCAGGTTATATGCGGAAGAAATGGAGCAACAACAACTGGATGTTTCGGTGGGACCGGTAACAGCCTATTCCACACTCGGTTGGCTTAACAAACCCTGGCTGCCGAATTATTTTTCGGATCCGGTTCTTAGTACTTTTATTCACCGGCGCGATGCCGAATTGATAGCAGTCCTGATCCATGAGATGGCCCACCAGGTGGTGTTTGTCAACAATGATACTTCCTTCAATGAGTCATTTGCAGTTTTTGTTGAACAGGAGGGCGTACGGCAATTTCTTATTCAGTCCAGTAATTTGGATTATTTTGATGGTGACGGAAAAGAAATTTACCAGTGGTATTTGAATGCCAGAAAAGATCGTAAGTTGTTCCAACAACTGATTAAAACCACTTATGATAAAATGAAAATCTTGTTTGCATCAGAACTTTCAGTTGCAGAAAAGCTCCGTAACAAACAGGTGCTTTATGATCAATTACGCGAAAATTATGAAATAGATAAAAAAGCATTTAAAGTACTTTCATACGATAACTGGTTTGCCAAAAACCTGAACAATACACATTTGCTTGGTGTGCAACGCTACCAGAGTCGAGTAGAACAATTTGCGCACCTCTTTGAGAAACAAGGACGAAAGTGGTCGCAGTTCTTTGAGGCTGTACGTGAACTTGCTAAAGTATCCGACAAAGAACGAAAACAACAATTGGAACTTCTGAACTGAATTTAATCAATGTCTAAATCTTTGTTCAATAATTTACGTGTTGTTCTGCTGGACCGTGACGGTGTAATCAACGAGGAGCCTGGACCGATACTGACTCCGGAACAGTTCGTGATGATTCCAAAAAGCGCTGCTGCAGTTGCACGTCTTAATGCTGAGGGCTTTAGGTGTTTCGTTATTACGAATCAAGCTGCGTTTGCCAGAGGTGATTTGAGTGAGTCTGCATTTCAGGCAATAACCGACAAAATGCAACACGAACTCCAAAAGGCCGGAGCACACTTAGACGGGCAGTATTATTGTCCGCATCATCCGGACTGGGAAAACGGAGAGCGTCGTGAAGTGCCAGCACCTTGTGCTTGCCGAAAACCTGGAACCTTACTACTGGAACAGGCAGCAGAGGAACATGGATTTTCTGCAGAGGAATCGATTTTAATCGGAGATTCTACCAGTGATTTTGCAGCAGCTTCGAAATGGGGGATATGTTCAATCGGGGTGCACACCGGACATGGTGGTCAGGACAGCAAGGCAAAAGCAGATCCGGATTATTGGCGGGATGATTTATGGAGTGCAGTAGAGTTTTTGCTGGCAAATGCTTCCTGATCTTCAAAATAGAATTTTTTCGAAAATGCCTGCTAAAGAAATAAGTTTTTGCAAACACAAATAACTTGAGACCTGCTGGGTAAACAGGCTAGCCTGAAAGATTAATTTTTCTCTTTTAAAGCTTTAAATCACAGGAACTCTTAATTTATTACAATTTGTTTACAAAATTCAACATGAACACTTTTTATATAAATACAGGACTTTCGATTAAGACATTCACGGTAACACTGTATCTAAGCGCGGCAGCAATATTTTTTTCGGGAACGGTTTGGGGAGGAACGTTTCAGGAGGGCCTGTACGCACAAATGAAGACGCCAAAAGGTGAAATAGTGTTGCGGCTTTATTTTAAACGTGCGCCTCTGACAGTGTCCAACTTTGTCGGACTTGCGGAAGGCAGCAAGGATTGGAAAGACCCTGTAACTGGAAAAGCAAAAAAAACACGATTTTTTGATGGTTTGAATTTTCATCGTGTGATCAAAGATTTCATGATTCAAGGTGGGGATCCACTGGCTACCGGTACTGGTGGCCCCGGCTACACATTTGCCGACGAATTCCATCCTGAACTGAAACATAATAAGCCGGGAATTCTTTCAATGGCTAACTCTGGAGCGCACACAAACGGCAGCCAGTTTTTTATTACACATGTCCCAACACCGCATCTGGACAACAAGCATTCAGTTTTTGGCGAAGTTGTTGAAGGAATGAATGTAGTCAATGCCATAGAAAAAGGAGACCTTATTCAGGCAGTGACAATAATTCGCAAAGGTAAAGCAGCCATGGCCTTTGATCCTGCAATTGCAGAAAAGTTAATTGCAGAACGTAACAAAAAAAATGCTGGAAAAAATAAAAAAAATATTCCTCACGCAACAACTGAATTAGATCCTGCAAAAATTCCAGACTCTGATAATGCAGAAGCAGAAGAAGTTAGTGTTGATATGCTGGTGGTTGCTTATCAAGGTGCGAGGACACCCAAACAAAATATATTCTATGACAAGTCTGGTGCAGAAAAAATTGCACAAAAACTGACAGATTATGCACGTCGAAAAGGTATCAAGTTTTCTGATTTAATCAACCAGTTTACGGACTTGCCTCAACAGTCTAAACTTCCTTTATTATCTGCTAAACAGCCGAGCTTACCGGACTTTCTCAAGCCCGCACTTAAATTGGGTGTAGGACAAATAAGTGAACCGGTAGACTCTCCTTTTGGCTATTTAATTTTTCGGCGGGTTTTAGTTGAGCTTGTAACGGCCAGTCACATCCTTATAACTTACGAAGGTGCTCTACGTGCCACCAAAAAGCGGGATCAAAAAGAAGCCAGAATATTAGCGGAACAAATACTGAAAGATCTCAAAAGAGGAAAAGATTTTGCAGAATTGGCGCGGGAACATTCTGATGGTCCTTCCGGACCAAAAGGAGGGGATTTAGGGCGTTTTACACGGGGACAAATGGTTCCGGAGTTTGATCAGGCCGTTTTTAACCTGAAACCTGGTGAAGTAAGTGGAGTAGTCAAAACTCAATTTGGCTACCACATTATCAAACGAATTAAATAAACAATTAGTTTTGAGTTAAGTCTTGGAAACTGCAGGTATCATCATCATTGGTAACGAAATTTTATCCGGAAAAGTGACGGATATTAATTCACCATATTTGTGTAAAGAACTGAGAATTCTTGGTGTAGAGGTCCAGCAAATCATCACAATTCCAGACATTCCGGAAATTATTGGACGGACGGTACGGGATTTTTCGGAGCAGTTCTCCTGGGTTTTTACAAGTGGTGGAATCGGACCGACTCATGACGATATAACCGTTGCCTCAATTGCCAAAGGTTTTGGTATAGAACTATTTGAAGCACCTCAGATCATGAAAGCCATCCAAAATTATCATGGTGATAAAATGACTGCCGCACACCGCAGAATGGCAATGATTCCGGAAGGTTCTGAACTGATTGAGTATGCCGAAGGCCGGGGTCCACAACTGAAGTTTCGCAATATATTTGTTTTTCCAGGAATTCCAGAGTATTTGAAGATCCGTTTTGCCAGTATCAAGGAACGTTTCCGGACAACTCCAATTGTTTTGAAGCAAATTTATCTCAAAGCAGATGAGGGCGAAATCGCGGATTCACTTGATGCAACCATGGCAGAATTTCCGCAGCTGATGCTGGGTTCATATCCGAAAGTATCAGGATCTGATTATGACGTAAAGTTGACTCTTGAATGTCGGGATTCTGAGTATTTGGACAAAGCCTTAAATTTTCTTTGTGAACGTTTGCCTGAAGAATGTATTCTTCGTTTTGAATAACAAGGTTAATCAAACTGGTAATGTTGTTTCTTAAAAACCTCCAACAGTATTTTTCTGGACGCGGACCATTGATTCACGTTGTTTTGGATGGATGGGGTGTTGGTGCGGCAGATGAAACTAATGCAGTTAACAGGGCTAATTTACCAGTAATGAGTCGTCTGATTCGCGGTTGTCCATACACCCAGCTTTGGACACACGGCAAATATGTTGGCTTGCCGAACGAAAAAGATATGGGTGGATCAGAAGTTGGGCACATGACAATGGGAGCCGGAATGGTCATGGAACAGGGACCGACACTGATACAGAACCTGCTTCAATCCGGTGAGTTTTTTGAAAATCCGGTGTTAAGCAGAATCATCCAAAATTGTGTGGAACGCGACACGCCACTGCATTTGCTGGGTTTGCTTTCAAATGGAAATATCCACAGCCACGTTGATCACACTGAAGCCATCATTCGACATGCTTTTCAGTCTGGTATAAGACGCTGTTATCTGCATGCTTTGCTGGACGGAAGAGACGTTGGTGTTCAATCTGCTTTGGATTTTACAGAACCTTTTGAAAAGCTGTTTTCGGAATTAAAGGGGCAGCGTCCCGGAATCGATTATGCTTTTGCAAGCGGCGGTGGACGTGAAGTAATCACGATGGATCGTGACAACAATTGGGACAAAATAGAAACGGGTTGGCAGATTCATGTTCAGGGTCAATCTGAGAACCAGTTTCCTTCAATCCGGGATGCAATAGAACATTTTCGAAAACAAAATCCGGAGATCATCGATCAGGACATTCCCGGATTTGTGATTATTCGCAATGGGGAAGCAGTTGGCAGAATAGAAGATCAGCATGCACTCATTTTCACAAACTTTCGCGGTGACCGTGCTACTGAGTTTTCACAGGCTGTTCTCGCAGATGATTTTCCATATTTTGAGCGTTACAGGTGCCCAGAGGTGCTGTTTGCGGGCATGACACAGTACGATCAGGATAACCAGATTCCGCCGGATTATTTGGTTGGAACACCTGTAGTAGAAGAACCATTCGGCAAGCGTATTTTGGAACTGGGACTCAAACAGTTTAGACTCTCTGAAACGCAAAAATTTGCCCATGTGACTTTTTTCTACAATGGAGGTTATCGTGAACCGCTGGATCCTTTGCAGGAAATTTATCATTTCATTGCCTCAGACAAAATTCCTTCTTTTGCAGAGCGTCCGGCAATGAAAGCTCCGGGAATCAGCAAAAAAGCTGTTGAATTTATCAATTCCGGAGAATATCAATACGGTTTGATAAATTTTGCAAATGCAGATATGGTGGGCCACACGGGAGATTTCCAGGCCACAGTTCGAGCAGTTGAAGCTGCGGATGCGGCATTGGACAATATTGTACGTGCCATCGATGCAGTAAACGGCCTACTGGTGATAACCGCAGATCATGGTAATGCAGATGAAATGCTGATTTCAAATCAAAACGGAACATTGGAAATTAGTACAAAACATTCGCTGAATCCTGTCCCGTTTTTAATTTATGATCCCTTATATAATGGAGACTATCGACTTAAACCGTTTGGTCAGGATTACAATAACAATTTAAGTAATATTGCAGCAACAAATTTTTTGCTTTTGGGACAAGCTGTTCCGGACGATTTGGCACCTTCACTTTTTGCAGATTGAAGCAGATAATAAACCAATAATTTTTACAGACGACTAAATAAATGAGTAATATACTTTGTATCGGAGCCGGTTATGTAGGTGGACCAACGATGGCGATAATTGCCAAAAATTGTCCGGAACACAAAATAACGGTTGTTGACATCAACAAGGATCGGATTGACCGTTGGAACAGTGATGAACTGCCGATTTATGAGCCGGGACTGCTGAAAGTTGTAAAGGAAGCACGCGGCAGGAATTTGTTTTTTCAGACCGATGTGGCCGCGGCAACAACGGATGCAGACATCATTTTTGTTTCAGTCAACACACCTACAAAAATGTTTGGAGAAGGTGCAGGAAAAGCCGCAGATTTACAATTCTGGGAAAAAACTGCTCATGAAATATTAGCCAATTGCCGCAAGCCGGAAGTTGTTGTAGTCGAGAAAAGCACCCTGCCGGTACGTACTGCAGAAGCGATGGCTAAAATTTTAGAATCAGGAAAAAGTTCGACAAAATTTTCCGTTGTTTCAAATCCGGAATTCTTGGCAGAAGGAACTGCAATCGAAGATTTAACAAATCCGGATCGAGTTTTGATTGGCGGAGAACAAAATGAGCATGGCCGTAAAGCAGCAGAAACGGTGGCGGCACTTTACGCACACTGGGTTCCGCAGGAACGCATACTGCTGACCAGCGTATGGAGCAGTGAATTATCAAAACTGGTGGCCAATGCAATGTTGGCACAGCGCATTTCTTCAATTAATAGTATTTCCGCACTTTGCGAACGTACTGAAGCAGATATTGCGGAAGTCTCCAAGGCAATCGGTATGGACACACGAATCGGCTCAAAATTTTTAGAAGCCAGTATCGGTTTTGGTGGTTCATGTTTCCGTAAGGATATATTACATTTATCGTATCTTTGTGAATATTATGGATTGCCGGAAGTTGCAGATTATTGGGAAAGTGTTGTCCGGATCAATGANTGGCAAACTGATAGATTTTTCAGGAGCATTCTTCAGGAACAATTCAATACATTAGCCGGTAAAACCATTACATTGCTTGGTTTTGCCTTTAAACAGGATACGGGAGATACACGGGATTCTCCTGCAATTCCGCTTTGTGAAAAATTACTGGCTGAACATGCATGCGTAAAGGTCCATGATCCAAAAGCTCTGGAAAATGCCCGTCAGGATCTGAAGGAAATACAGGGTGATATTAGTTTTGTAGAAGACGTATATGAAGCTGCTGATTGTGCTCACGCACTGGCCCTTGTCACCCAGTGGAAAGAATATCGCGAACTGGATTTTGAAAGAATCTTTCAAGCAATGGCTAAACCGGCTTTTATTTTTGATGGACGAAATCATCTTGATCACAAAAAACTTTATGAAATTGGCTTTAATGTTTTTCCGCTGGGAAAAATGCCGCTGAAGCATCTTTGATGGAATTAGAAAAAAGCCAAAATTTACTTGTTTTTACTGTTGCAGGAAAGGTAGTTTATATATGAACTACATATTTAAAGAACTCTGACTAACAACGATACATGAGCACATTTGCAGAAAACTTAAAGACTATCCCAACTGTCGAAAATACAGTCATTTTGCGTCTCTATAATGAGCGAGAAGAACTGGTTTCGATCATTCCTAATATTCCCGGTCGACAGGGTTCGATCCGGGTCTTTCAGCATCTTGCAGACGCAAAGGGTCAAATTAACTTTGAAGCAGCAAAAGAGGGACTGAGGCTTTTTGGCGAACATGTTGAAGACGCACAGAAAAATCCGGGAAAACATCAGAAACTTGAATTGCTGTTGGGATTGAAAAACAGAGAGGCACTCCGGATAGAAATTGTGGAAAGTACCTGTTCAAACCTGTTGAACAACCTGTATGATCAAAAAGCTTCTGCAGAAGAATGCGAGGTTTTTATTGAATTATTGAATCAGGGTAAATTACGGGCGGCAGAAAAAGTTAATAATTTTTGGGTACCCCAACCATATATTATTGATGGTGTTTTAAACTATTTCGGTACTCATGGCAATGCCCGTATGGAGGGTAAATACTGGGATAAAATACCACTGAAAACTGCAAACTACACAGATCAGGAATTTGAACAGGGCGGAGTTCGTTATGCACCCGGTTGCATGGTGCGCACGGGTGCTTACATTGGCCCCCAGACAGTTATCATGAACCTGGCTTTTGTCAACATCGGAGCATATATTTCCGGAGAAGGCTGCATGATTGACGGAGGTGCACGAGTTGCTTCCTGTGCTCAAATTGGTAAGAACGTAAAGTTTGGCGCAGGATCCGGAATTGAAGGAATTCTTGAACCGGCAGGCAGGTTAGCTTCAATTGTTGAAGATCACGTTAAGATTGGTGCGATGTGTGAGGTAACTGGAATTATTGGTGAAGGTTCAGTTATTGCCAGTGGAGTAATAATGGCATCCGGTAAGAAAATATATGATGAAGATACGGGCGATTTTGTATCTCCCTTAGAGTGTATTGTAGGTGACAAAAAGTTTTTGCTGCCGGTTATACCACCGTATCGGCTTGCAGTTGGGGGTTCACTGCCAAGTAAAAAAGGGAACCACAACACAGATGCAGTTATTCTTAAGGCAGGTGATTTGAGGGATTCTGCAACGATGCGGCATTTTACGAAGCAGGGTATTTTATACGGATGACAAAAATGTCCCCATTGCTAGAGCGTGCACTCGAGACGCTACAAATTGAAATTGCGGGTTTGGAAGGGCTGATCAAACGACTCGATTCTGAATTTGAGGAAGCAGTAAATTTGCTTTTTGCCTGCGGGGGAAAAGTGATCCTGGCCGGAATGGGTAAAAGTGGTTTGATTGCTCAAAAAATTGCTGCGACGCTTACCAGTACAGGAACGCCAGCGCTTTTTTTACATGCAGGAGAAAGTACTCACGGTGATTTGGGAATCATTACCAAACAGGATGTAGTAATTGCTTTCTCATACAGCGGTGAGACCAATGAAGTTCTGCAGATGATTGGTCATATTCAAGCAATTGGAGTCCCGCTGATTGCAATGACCGGAAAACCGGATTCGACCCTGGCACAGGCGGCTACAGTTCATTTGAGCATTGCTGTTGAAAAGGAAGCCTGTCCGCTGGGACTGACTCCCACAGCAAGCAGTACAGCAACTCTGGCTTTGGGTGACGCACTTGCCATGTGTTTACTTGAGCAGCGTCAGTTTCGTGAAGATGATTTTGCCTTGTTTCATCCTGGTGGTAGTCTCGGTCGTAAATTGACCATCAAGATAGAGGATGTGATGGTGTCAGGGGAACCATTGCCTGTAGTGCCTGAAAATATGCCAATGCGTGAAGCACTGAATGTTCTCTCCAGGAAAAACCTTGGAATAGTGGTTGCTGTAAACCGGGATGAAAAAATAAGCGGTGTTTTTACGACAGGAGATTTAATGCGGCTGCTTGAGGATGAGCAGTCTTTTCTTGACAAACCCCTGCTTGAATTTGCCCATCCGGATCCTAAAACGATTGCTCCGGAAGAACTTGCAGCAAAAGCTTTGCATGTAATGGAAACACACTCCATCACTTGTCTCGTTGTTGCCGACCAGGAAAATCGTCCAATCGGTATTGTCCAGATCTACTACATTCTGCGTGCAGGAGTATATTAATTACTGAAACCATTTACACAAAAAAGGTTATATGAAAAACAATAAAGTTTGCATTGTCACAGGAGCCTCTCGCGGGCTTGGGCGTGGAATTGCCCTGGTGCTTGCGCAAGAAGAAGGCTGCACGGTGTACGCGACTGCACGGAATGAAGAGGCATTGAAGGCTCTTGCAGAAGAGGCGGCTGCCGGAACCAAAGGCGGCGTTGTGAAGGTTTGCACGCTGGATCAGAGTGATGACGCCGCGGTGCAAGACTTTGTGGAGCAGGTGAAGTCGGAAGAGAATCAGGTGGACCTGTTGGTGAACAGCGCGTTTGCCGGACTGATTGCCATAACCCCTCACTTTGGCAAGCCTTTCTGGGAAAGGCCCCTCTCTGTGTTTGATGCTTCGCTCAACATCGGCCTCCGCAGTGCCCATGTGATGAGCGCCCTTGTCGCTCCGCTGATGGTCAAGAACAAAGCCGGGCTGATGGTGCAGGTTTCGAGCTTTGGGGGAGTTAAATACGTATTCGACGTTGGGTATGGTGTTGGAAAGGCCGGACTCGACCGTCTTACGACGGACATGGCGGCAGAGCTTAAACCGTACAATGTGCATGCCGTGACGTTGTACCCCGGAGCAGGTGTCACTGAGGTTACAGCTTTCCCTGGCGGAGAGACCCCTGTGTTTACAGGGCGGGCCGTCGCTGCGCTCCTCAACAAAGCCACGAACGAGGATCAGGCGCGAATGAGCGGGAAGGTCGTCCAGACAGCAGAACTCGCTGTGGACTATGGGTTCACCGATGTGAACGGCGGGATGCCCGAAGGGGATTTTGCGGGCGTGGAGGCTGCTAAACGATGTCGCGAGGTGATGTCCAAGCCTGTGATCCAGTACGACATGGATGCAGAACTGCCGGACCCATCCGAGACGAACAACCCCGGTATCGCTGGATTGTTTGCAGGCGCCCAAAACTACAGCGTGAAATGATTAGAGCTGGGGGCCAGTCGTTTTTGGGAATCACCCCTCCGGCTCCCAGCCCGCCTTGACCAGTCCTTCGATGATGGGGTCCGCCAGTGCAGAG
>JGI12207J13218_1000078_pt1 | contig 15078 bp, 16 predicted proteins | sample DeeseametaMP0372_FD_13218 | JGI IMG/M metagenome (IMG submission 13218) | reverse complement strand
CGATCGCCTCGTCCATCCTCAGAAAATCAGGGATCGCTCCTAGGTCTTGTCTCGTCGCCATCGAGTCTCTCCTCAGGTGTTGGTTCTTGACTGGTTGTCTTTGGAACCAGAATTCCAGGGCCGCTTTAATCGGCGGCGTATTTCTCGCCCAAGGCGGTCTCCCATCTCAGGTAATTCATCATCTCGCCGTAACTGCGGGACACGCCCAGGTAGTTGATGTCCGATGGCGGGCGCACGATACCGGTCAATCCCTGCTCCACTTCCAGGCCGGCCTGTTTCCAGGCAGCCATCCCACCTTCCAGCGCCGTGACGTCGGTGTAGCCCATGCCCTGGAGCGTGGCGGCGGCGAGGGTGGAACCGCGGCCGTCCCGGCAGGTGACGGTGATGGGCACGCCTTTGTCCGGGGCAGCATCCACGACCTCAACCTCTAGCCAACTGCGGGTGATCCACTTGGCCCCCGGGGTGTGACCCTGGGAGAAATCTTCACTGGTGTCCACGAACAAGACCAGGTCCGGTTTGCTGGCGTTTAATTCTTTGGCGGCGATTTTTTTAACGGATGCTTCGGCGGCGCCCATCCCTGCAAGAGTCGAAGCTGGAAAACCGGTTTCCAATGTCTGGCCGGCATTCTGCCAAGCGGGCGCTCCGCCGTCCACGACGAAGACATTTTCGTGGCCCAGTTGCCGGTATAAAGAGGCGGTGACGGTGGCCCTGGCCTTGCCGTCGCAGCAGAAGACATAGGTGGCGTTCTTGACCACGGCTATATCGTCGGAACGCTGCACGGCCTGTCCGCCGGGGAACCAGCGGAAGCCGGGTATGTGGCCGGCTTTGTATTCGTCTTCCGTGCGGATATCGATCAGGTAGACCGACTCTTTATCCTGTTTGGCCAGCACTTCTTCAAGGCCAGACATATCCAGATATCTGACGCCGTCCTCACTGGCCAGCCGCGCGGCGTATTCCTCGGCGGCGGCCCGACTTTCTTCGGAAACCTCGGGGAGTTCCAGGCGGTCTCCGCCGTATTCAAGCTCGTAGCCGGCCAGCAGCCAGCCGGAGGTGCCGTTCTTCAGGCCTACCGCCTCAATGCCCATGCGTTGGAGGACGCGGGTGCCCATGATGCTGCGGGTACGCCCGGCGCAGTTAATGACCACGGTGGTGCCTGGTTCCAGGTCCTTCTTGATGTCGGTGATCCGGAGGGCCAGCTCTCCGCCGGGCATGCTGCGTCCGCCGGGGATGCAGAAGTTGTGGTATTCCTCGGGAGTGCGGGTGTCCAAGATGACCAACTTATCGCCGTTTTCAATCCTCTGGTGCAGGTCGTCGGCGGTGATCTCGGGCACATGGTGGACTACTTCCTGCATCTCGCCGAAGTCCTTGCTGGGAACGTTCACGCCCCATTCCGTGGGCAGATCGTCGCTGGCCCAGCGGTTGGTGCCGCCTTCCAGGAAGGAAACGTCGGTATAGCCCAGATTATCCAGCGTTGCGGCGGCCAGTTGGGCGCGGCGTCCGTCGTCATCACAGACGACCACCTGCGTCCCTTTGAACGGCACGGAACTGTCGATGATGTACTCGATGCGCCGACGGGGTATCAGAGCGGCGCCTGGGATGTGCGTGGCGTTGTACTCTCCGGATTCCCGGACGTCGATCAGCGCGAAGGGAGATTTCCCGTCCAGTAGTTCTTTCAGGTCCTTGGAGGTGATTTTCTGGGCCATCTATGTCCACTCCGGTCTTCTTGATTGTGGGAACGGCCGTTCCAGACGAAACGCCAGACTCGCGGTCTGGCGCACAACTCCCAACCCATCATTCACTCGAAAATTCGGGCCGCAACTCGCTAGCAGTTGTCCCATTTAGTTGTTCGGAAATTTGTGATCTTGCCGGTCTCAAGGTTGAAACTACTGCGCTCCAACCCCCGGAGATCTGCGCCGTAGACGTGAATCTCCACTGCGGGCCGGTCGCCGAGGTTGTCCATCTGGTGGATCTCGTCTTCTATGGGGACTAGCAGTGTAATCTCCCCGGGTTTGAGCGTGGCGGCGCGGTCTTTCTCCAGTTTGGCGTAGCCGTCCACGTCGTGGTCGTCAACGCGGCTGTACCTGGTTTCGGTGATTCCATTATCTAGGATTCCAATCATTCCCCAGGTACGGTGGTCATGGGGACCGAGATGTTCGCCGGCGCCCCAGACAACTGCGGTTACCTGAAGGCCGCTTTTGCCTTGATAGAGCAAACGCGAAGCGTGATTGGGGCGAGGCCCCGTACCCAGAGGGAGCCGAAATTCCACGGGTATTGAGTCAGTGTTGCTGACCAGCCTCTCAAGCCAAGCCGATCCTTTGTCGAAGATCTGCTGGTTGCCGGGCTGGCTCTCCAGCAGGGATTCCATGTCGTGGGTGAAATCTTCCAGGGAATACTTGACGGTGGTCACGGCGCTCCTGAGTCTGGGATTTTCACGAATTGTGCCTGGATTCCAGGTAATTATCGTAAAGGGGGCAATGGGTGTCAATAGGACGGTGTTTAGCCTCCCAAGAACGCGTTAGTCCACTGAAATGCCAGGTGCTAGAATGGGACGGAATCTCATGCGCCACCGGCGCGAAACTAGGCTCGATTTATCGGATTAACTGATGGAAGAAGAACCCGAAGGACCGTCCTACCCCAAGCCTTGGTATTACCGGCCGGAATTCATGATTCCCATGTTTATCTTCTGGCCTTCGGGGGCGATCCTGGCCATCCGTTCGCCGTGGAACTCCAACGTGATGTTTGGCGGCGTGGCCTGGGCTTTCATTTTCGTTTTCGGCGTTCTGGGCGTCAGGTGGTTGAACGACGGCGTATATCAGCCGATCATGACTTTCTACGTCCCAGGAGTATTGCTCACGATAATCACCCAGGTGCAATGGGCTGGCTACCGAAAACGCATGGCTGAAGAAGAAGGCCGATCCGGTCAATCACCGGAAGAGTTGGAAGAACCCAGCCCGCCCCGGCCCTCAGCCCGTAGACGCAGGAGAAGTCCGAGGATCGGCCGACCTAGAAACTGACCGATGCCGTGGCGTTGGCCAATAGCACGCCCTTTTGGGATTCCACCGTCACCCGGCACTCCACTGTTCGTACTCCATCCTCGTCCGACTTTCCGGCCACCGTGCCGCACACGCTTACCGTGTCGCCGGGCGAGAACTCGGTCACAATCTCAGTCTCGATGGTCGTCTTTTCGTCGTTGACGTTGTCCGGCGGAAAGGCCTTGAACAGTAGTTCTTTGACGTAGGCGGTCAGCTTTTCCGTGCTGACCGGGGTTTCCGGTGGGGGATCTACGCCGTCTTGAACAGGAGGGCGGAACTCAAATTTGACCAGTATCGGCAGGTCGTCGCCCACTGAAATTCTGGTGTAGTCGGCGGTCTGAGCCCAGAGAGTGGGCATGGGCGTGCTCCCCTGAAGGATCGATAAATCCGGTATAGGCTTAGGCTATGATACACTGATTTTTGAGCCTGCCGAAGCTAATTAAGTGAACTCGGGCTGAAATAGCGGGAGGAAGATTTTCATGGCGGAAAATGAGGAACCGTTCCGGCGAGGAATGGTGATCATGGCCCACCCGGACGACGCCGAGTGGAGCTGTGCGGGAACGGTGGCCAAGTGGTGTGCGGAGGGCTGGGAAGTGATCTTTGTACTGTGCACCGACGGCAGTAAGGGCAGTTCTGATCCGGCGATGACCGGCGAGAAGCTGGTGAAGATAAGAGAAAAAGAACAGCGGAACTCCGGAAAGGTCCTGGGGCTGAAGGAAGTGGTTTTTTTGGGTTACCCCGACTCCTACCTGGAGCCCACACTGGACCTGCGTAGAGATATCGCGCGCGAGATACGCCGCTACAAGCCCGATGTGGTGGTCGTTGGCAGTCCGTCCCGGGATACTGAAAAAGGTTATTACGTTTCGCATCCAGACCATCTAGCGGCCGGGGAAGCGGCTTTGTCGGCGATCTTTCCAACAGCTCGAGACCGAATGACCTTTCCGGAATTGCTGGAAGAGGGGCTGGAACCTCATGAGGTGCGGGAGGTGTGGGTGGCCGGAGGTGGCGACAACTCGGACAATTTCATCGACGTCGAACCTTACTTGGAAACGGCGATAAGCGCCCTAAAGTGCCACAAGTCTCAGGTCGACCAAGAGCACGCGGGAGAATGGTTCCGCCAAGGCCGCATCAGCACCGGCAAGAAAGTAGGCATGGCCTACGCCGAGGGTTTCAAGCGGATACCGTTCGGGTAGGAGTAATAACGATACTCCGACATGGAACGCACTTGGGGGCAGGTTTCTAACCTGCCCTCTCGTTTTACCAGAATCGTTGTCGAAACGAAACGTGATGCAGGGAAATGCCGGCCCTTGGACCCCACCTTAAGCATAAACATTTCCAACCAGTGCCAGGGCAGGTTGGAAACCCGCCCCTACAGAAACGAGTATTCACGAAAAAAAGGGCGAGGTACCGGAACGATACCCCGCCCTTTCCTTGCCTGGTCCCGATTTATCGGGAGACCCTTTAGCTAGGTTTGTGGGCTACTACTTTGTAGCCGGCTGTGTTGGTCGGGGGCCGCTCGGGGTGTTTGTCCAGGTAGTCCACCTGCTCGCTTGTGAACTCAATGTCCTTGAAGCCGGCCCGCACCAGCCGATCACGGTACACGTCCACGTGCTCCGCGCCCGCCGTGCAGGAGACCCAGTCTTCGGGAGTGGACACGCTGGGGCCTTCGTTGGTCAATGCCATGACGTCGGAGAGGTGGATCCGGCCGCCGGGCGATAGCACCCGGAAGCTCTCGGCGAACACGGCGTCCTTGTCGGGGGACAGGCACACCACGCAGTTGGAGATGATCACATCGACGCTGGCGTCGGGGATGGGCATCTTCTCCATCTCGCCCTGCACGAAGTCAACGTTCTCGATGCCCAGCTTGGCCTTGTTGGCCCGCGCCAGTTCCAGCATGGACGGAGTCATGTCCAGGCCGGTCACTTTGCCGGTCTCACCGACCTGTTGTGCGGCCAGGAAGCAGTCGATGCCGCCGCCCGAACCCAGGTCCAGCACCCGTTCTCCGGGTTGCAGGCCCGCCAAGGCCGTGGGGTTTCCGCAACCGGCCGAGGCCGCGATGGACTCCATGGGCAGGCCGGACAGTTGGCCCTCGTTGTAGAGCAGCATGGCGTGGTCCAAGTCCTCAACGCCACAGCAGGCGCCGTCGGTGGAACACCCGCAGCCGTCCGACTCGGTATTGCTAAGCTCGGCCGGGGTCAGGCTGATCACCCGGTCCGCCCGGGCGCCGTAGCGCTCTCTCACTAATTCTTTGATTTGTTCTTGTTCAGTGGACATCTTCTCGTCCTCCCTGATCTATATTTGTCGCCGGGTATCTATCTGCCCTGAGGCAGTGCTTGTTCTATGCAGTCTTCGACGGTCGGCACCATCCGCTGCCAGACGCGGGCGGCGGCCCTGAACGCCTCTTCGCCGGTGCCGGTCAACCAGCACACGCGGCGTTGGCGCCCTTGGTGCTCTTCCATGCGGCAGTCAACGTAGCCGCCGTCTTGGAGCTCTTTCATGGTCGAATAGACCATGGCTTCGGTGGGTTCGCAGCAACCTTGGCAGGCTTCCTTGATGGCCTGGTTGATGCCGTAGCCGTGAACCGGGCCTTTGGCCAGTTGGGCCAGGAGCAGGAACCGGCACAGACTACGCTTCACCAGGTTCTCCCAGTACGCCTCGGTCTGCATGGTGGATTGCTTGGGGGTTTGCTTGGTTTCCAGTTTGCCGGGTTCCAATTTAATCGTGGTCATTCTACTGCGTATTACCTATTCTTGCCTTCTCGAGATTCTGCCGGCGGCTATGATACTAATCCAGGAATACTAAACCTGCTTTAATACTATAGCTTGTTGAGTATGGTATGGCAGCCGCGCCCCATTGTCAACACTTCTCTCGCAAACTTGGCAAAATTGAAGCTAAATTGTGATAGAATCGGGCCTCTCAGGTAACCGGAAGGCCCATCTACAAGGACCTAAATGAAGATCACCAAATCACAGGTGCAGGTACTGCACGCACCGGCTGACGAACAGCTTGTTGACGTGCAGCCCAAGTCCGGAGGCATGCGCGCCTTCGTGACCGTCAAGATGATGACCGACGAAGGGATCGAGGGCATCGGCCTGACCTTCGCCCCTGCTCTGGGGCTTAGCCCGTTGGCGCCGGCGCTGAAGTCGGCGGTGGACGCTCTCTGCGAACTGGCGGAAGGCCAAGACCCGATGGAGATCGAGGCTGTGATGCAGGGACTGCGGGAGAAGACCGGCGGCTCCGGTCCCGGCGGTATCCTGACCCTAGCCATGGCCGCGGTGGACATGGCGCTGTGGGACATCAAGGGCAAGGCGCTTAACCAGTCGGTGTGTTCTCTGCTGGGCGGCTACCGCAAGCGGGTTCCCACCTACGCCAGCGGCGCGCTGATGCGTCCCATGAACCTGGAGCAACTGGCCGAGATCGGCCCGGCGTTGGTGGAGAAAGGGTTCAAGCAGATGAAGTCGCAGATGGGCGCCGAAGACACCCCTGCCAAAGAGGTACTGCGCATGCGGACGCTGCGGGAGGCCGTTGGCGATGACATCGACATCATGTGCGACATAAATCAACTCTGGAACGTGAACCAGGCCATCACCATCGGCAGCCGAGTTGAGGAGTACAACCTGTTTTGGCTGGAAGACGTGGTTGCCCACGACGACTATCAGGGTCTGGCCCGGGTAGCCGACGCGCTGAATACACCCATCGCGGCCGGAGAGTACGTGTATGGCATCAACCCCTTCCGGCAGCTCATCGAGAACCGGTCCATCGACATCGTCATGATCGACCTATTACGGGTTGGCGGCATCACCGAGTGGCGCAAGGTGGCGGGCATGGCCGAGGCGTTCAACCTACCGGTGGTCAGTCACCTGGTCCCCGAGATACACATCCAACTGATGGGCGCCATCCCCAACGGACTGACCGTGGAGTACATGCCCTGGACGCTGAAGCTGTTCGAGGAGACCCCCAAGTTCGTGGACGGATGCCTGGAGGTGCCCGACAAGCCGGGCCTTGGCCTGATTTTCAACGAGGATGCGATAAAGCAGTATGCTGTGTAGACGCTTAGGCGCACAGGCGTAACTCGCGCAATGTCATCCTGAGTGAAGCGATGGATCTGCCAAGTCAAATGGAGGAGTCGGAGTTTCGGCGCAGAGAAATGGTAGCCTCGGAGCGAGTTGGCAGATTCTTCTCCTTCATCGGAAGGATCAAAATGACAGATTTGAGGATTGTCATTTAGTTACTGGAAACAAAGGAGAGAAACAATGGTTGCACAGATACGCACTTACACTATCAACAAGGGAATGATGGACTCTTGGTTGGAGCTTTTCGACAAGGAGATCCGGCCCATCCACGAGAGTCTGGGGATTCCCATAGTGGCCACCTATGTCAACGCCGACCGCACCGATTTCATCTGGGTGCGGACCTTCGAGACGGCCGAAGAGATACCGGCCAAAGAAGAGGCCTACTTCGCCTCGCCGGGACGAAAGGCCCTGGGAGACAGACCCACCAACCTCATCGCCAGGATGGACGTGAAGTTGGTTGAAGAAGTTCTCGAGACTGCAAAAGCAGCTTAGATAGCTAACCAAAGATAAAGGGAAACGATAGGAGAGAAACCATGGACCAGATGCGCAGCTACACGATCAATAAGGGAATGATGGACTCATGGATCAAATTGTTCGAGTCCGGTATCAAGCCGGCCCACGAGGCCGTGGGAATGCCTGTCGTGGCCACTTGGGTCAATGCCGACCATAACCAGTTCATCTGGGTCCGCCGGTTCCCTGAGGGCGCCGATGTCCCCGCCAAAGAGGCTGAGTTCCGCGAGTCGGAAGGCTTCAAGTCCCTTGGCAGCCAGCCCGGCGACCACATCGCCAAGATGGACGTCCAGAACCTGGAACAAGGGAAGTTGGCGGCCTAGTAGCCGAAAGCTTTCAGCCATCAGGTAACGAACTGGTAGCCAACGGCTCCGATCATTCGGGGTCGTTGGCTTCCTTGCGCATCAGGATGTGGACGATGTCCGCTTCGAGGAATTCTGCTCCGCGCTCAGTGTAGCCGTGGGCGGTATAGAAGTCCTTGACGTAGACTTGTGCGTTTAGGATGTAGGTGGTCACGCCCTGTGAGGCGGCTTCCTCTTCCAGGAACTGCAGCAACCGGCCTCCGATACCCTGACGGCGGTATTCGATATCCACGGCCATGCGGCCGATGCGGGCGGCACTGTCTTCGTCCCGGTAGAACACCCGGCCGGTGGCGACCACCTGGCCTTCCTGGCCCGCGCTATTCAAGACGACTATCGCGTGGGTGGCCATGGCGTCGACTTCGTCCAGCTCCTCTTCCATGGGCACCTGCTGCTCGCCCACGAAGACCCGGAACCGCACGCCCAACGCGCCCTCCATCTCCTCTTCGGTCTCCACCAGTTTTATGGTCAGGTCTTGCAATTCAACCTCTGGGGTCTTCTAGGGCCCAAGTCATGGGTTCCCAAGTGCTCTGCGTACGGCCGGATCATTCAAAAAACCGTCACGTACCTCCGGCCTGCCGCAGTGAGTAGCGATGTGATCGATGAGTTCCCGGCATTGCGTTAGCAGCTGTTGTTTTTCGTCGATCCGATTTTCCAATCCCGCAACCTCGCTCAACTCGAAGAGGATTCGCCACAGCCCCAGCCGCGATCCGCGAGCTTCGGCGATTGCTCGTGCCTCATTCAATGCTTCCCGGGCCTCGTCTATGCGATTCAAATTTATCAGGGCTTGCCCTTTGATTCGGAGTAAGTCAGGAAGGACGGGATCTGGACCGATGCCTTCACCCAACCCATGGGATTTGAGGTCGTATTCCAGTACCTGCTGGTAGTCTTCCTGGGCCAAAACCAACTCCGCTCTGATCATGTCAGGCATAGAGGTGAGGATCCCAATGTACTCAATATGGCGTTTAGACTCAAATAGAGGCTGCCTATATATTTGTTGCAACGCCTCTCCGGCTTCGGCGAGACGGCCTGTCTTGACTTGCGCCAGTGCCAACGAAATAAGAAAGGGCCACCCTCGGGTCCCGTCGGCAATTTTGGTTGCGAGAAGAGCATGGTCGATCGCCGGTTCGCCCATACCGATGAGCCCATAGATCGCGGAGGTTGTTGCATGAACAAATGCGGTTACGAATCCTGCGTCGGCGATTTCACTCAGTTTCGCTAGCGCGTTTTCAACGGCTGCCAACGCCTGGTCTATATCTCCGGAATTCATCAGGGATTGAACGGAGGTTAATAAGCCGACCACTTCCAGGTGTACGCTGCCGATCGAACGGCTGATCTCCAGCCCTTCCCGCACGAATTCGCTTGCTCCGCCGAAATCTCCTTGGGCGTATGAAACTCCGGCTGAATTATAGAGATTGTCGGCTAACATCGTCTGGTTGCCAATGGATTGCCAGTATGCGCGGGCGCCCTCCAGGGCCAACTTAGCTTCGGCGAATTGTTCCACGGCGACATGAGCGCGGGCAGTATCTTGCAAAGTGAATGCGGTCTGTTCTTTCAGGTCATGCTCCCGGGCGATCTCCAGCGACCGTTCACCATACTCGAGCGCCTTGTAGTAGTCGTCGCCGTCCAGGACTTCGATGAGAAGGCTGTTCCAAAGATTTTTGGCCTCTGAAGAGTGGTCCCCTAATTGCTGTGCCAGAACGAGTGACCGTTCTGACAACGCCCTCGACACGACCGTGTCAGGCCGCCCCGAGAGGGTCGAATGAATCGTGATCATTGGAACCAAGGCCGCCATTTCGAGGGCCGCGTCTTGCGCCTTTCGGCCCAGGTCTACCAACTCCCGGTAGCCGGCCAGGGCGTCATCCTGGAGACCACTGACTTCTTGGGCACGGCCCCGGGCCAGATAAAGTGCCGCGAGTTGCTCCGTGGCAGTGTCATCGTTCTTCGCTATCTCTATCGCGAGGGTGTAGTGAGTGATGGCTTCATTGTTGGCATATAATCTGGCGGCCACATCTCCGGCCAAGACTGCATACTTCAGCGCACGTTTATCGTCTCCGCCCTGGTGGAAATGATGGGCCAACAGGTGTGCATTCTCTTCCAACCGGTCGTTAAACAGCTTTTCGACTGCTTCCCCGACTCTCAGGTGGTATTCGCGGCGTTCCCGCAGCAGGATGGAATTGTATGCCGCTTCCCGCGTGAGGTCGTGCTGGAATGTGTACTCCAACTCGGGAACCCTGGCCGCTTCACGGATCAGCTCCNCCCGCTGGAGGCTGTTTAGCTGCCGGTCCAGAACGATTCCCGCGTCTGATATCTGTTCGAGGACCCCGCGGTAGAACGAACGGCCGATAACCGAGCTCAGTTGCAAAGTGCGCCGGGCGTCCTCATCAAGCCGGTCTATCCGAGAGGTGAGCAGAGCAAGCAGGTTCTCAGGGATAGATATTTCGTTGACGTCGGTATCCGCGCGCCAGGCGGCGCCGGTCTCATCGCGGGTGATCACCCCGGTGTCGATGAGCGTGCGGATGAACTCTTCGATGAAGAAGGGGTTGCCGTCGGTCTTTTCCAGGATCGACTGGCGGAGTTGGGGCGGCATTTCCGAAATACCGAGGAGATTTTCGAATAGCCGGTCGCTGTCATCGTCGGACAGCGCCGTCAAGCTGACTTCCGTATAGATGTGAGGATATTCGGTCTCGACGGCCTGTTTGACACGCCAGGCCGGTGATTGCCGCTCGGGCCGGAACGAACAAAGGAGCAGCAGCGGGACTTCCTCCAATAAGGGAAAAAGGTCGATCATCAGTTGTACTGAAGCAGGGTCGGCCCAATGCAGGTCGTCCATCACGATGACCGTGGGCGAGTACGCGGCCAGGGCGCGCCACGCACCATGAAACGCGTCATAGAGTTCGCGTTGCGCCCCTTCTCCATTTGCCTACGGGCCGTCAGATGCCGTTTCCAATGCCAACAACACGCCGATGGCATGGACCACCTTTTCTTTGACATCCGACGGCAAGTCCCCTGGCGCCGCGGCGATCTTGGCCCGCACAGTTTCGATGGAGTCGCCTCAGTTATGCCGATCGCCTGCTGTGTACCATGGGAGAACAGGCCGTAGGGGCGTGTGGTGTTGTAGGAAACTCCCCGGTTTTCGACCCATGGCGCGTCTTTGCCGGCGATCTTTTCCCATTGGGCGTGCAGTTCACTGAGTAGGCTGGATTTACCGAGTCCGGCCTCCCCCATCAAGCAAACGACTGCGCCGCGGCCGTCTTGCAGCCGCTCCAAGACCCCACGCAACCCGCTGATCTCGCTGTCCCGCCCCACGAGAGGCGTGCTTAGCCCCTCGATACCCCGCAAGGACCCAGGTTCCTTTTTCTCAGACAGGACTCGGTAAGCCGAGACCGGCTCGCTCTTGCCCTTCACTTCGATGGACTCTGGACCTTCGAACTCGAAGAGAGGGGCGATCAGATCATGGGTGCCGGCGGATATCTGCACCGTTCCGGGACCGGCGGTCTGCTCCATGCGGGCCGCCAGGTTGATCGCGTCATCCATGGCCGTGTATTCGACCCGTAAGTCGGACCCGACCTCTCCCACCACGACCAAGCCGGTGTTGATGCCGACCCGCACGCCGAAGTCCAGTCCCCAGCGAGTCTTTACTTCCGCCTGATAGGAACGGATGTCTTCAACGATGTCCAGTCCGGCCAGCACGGCCCGCTGCGGATCGTCTTCGTGGGCGATGGGCGCGCCAAAGAAGGCTAGGATGGCGTCTCCCATAAGACGGGCGACAGTGCCTTCGTACCGGTAGACCGGCGAGATCAGGTGCTCGAAGGCGCCGTTCATGATCTCCGACCACTCCTCGAGGTCAAGGCTCTCGGCCGCGGAAGTGGAACCGGTCACGTCGCAGAACAGCATGGTCACAACCAGGCGTTCGCCAGATGACGCGCCGGTTCGGCGCACCCCCTCCAGCTTGGCCAGCAGCTCCTTGGGTATGTATTGCTCGAGTCTGGACCTTGAACTGGAACTGGAGCCGTCGGGCGCTGCCGGTTGGGTGGTCCCTGGAGTCTGATCGCGCTCGGCCTCGGCCAGATATGAGAGCGCGTCTTGGTTCTCGGGGTCGAGCCTCAGTACAGACCGGGCGCGTTCGCCGACGGCCTCCCAGTCCTGTCCGGACATCGCCTCTTCAACTTCATCCAAGAGACGGTCGATCTGTCGTTGAATTCGTTCGCTGGGCATGATGCAAGCATACTAATACCGGCGGGATAATCATGTCCATGAGCGCCTAGCAGCCTAGCCATTGGCTTTTGGAACGTCCTGCCAAAAGCGAAGCCATCTGTAACAGAGGGCTTTGTTCTTCTGACAACGTCATTGGTTCCGACGAAGCAGTCTGTCCCGGGCATGTCATTCTGAGCCAGCCGCAGCGGCGAAGAATCTGCCATCTCGCTCTAAGGCCACCATTTCTCTGCGCCGAAGCTCCGGTACCACCATCTGCTTTGGCAGATCCTTCGCTTCACTCAGGATGACAAATGCGCGGGGTTGTCATTCCAAGACCGCTACTCTTCCGCACTGTCATTCTGAGCCAGCCGCGGCGGCGAAGAATCTACCAAGTGACACGGAGGAGGCGAGAGTGCAGCATCAATGGTTTGGTTGGTGAGCTGGACTTTGGCAGATCCTTCGCTTCACTCAGGATGACAGTTGCGGAGGATGGTGGTAGCCAAAGGACCGGTTGACTCCAAAAACACAAAGCCCCCTGGATAAGGGAGCTTTGTGTTTAGAACCAAAGTAGAGCATCCGGAAACCCGGTTGCACCGGCCTAGGAATACATAATCACGCCGCGGCCAACTTCGCCCTTGTCCATGTCGTCGTAGGCCTCGTTGATCTGGTCCAGAGAGTAGTGGCGGACCACCAGGTCGTCCAGGTTCAGCTTGCCGGCCAGGTACATGTCCACCAGCTTGGGCATCTCCACGCTGGAGTGGGTGGAACCGTAGTAGGTGCCGCGCATGGTCTTCTCGTTCCGCACCATGTCCACCGCGTTGATGCCGGCTTCGGCGCCCACCGGGGCGATGCCCACGATGGTCACGACGCCCTTCTTGCCGGCCATGTCGTAAGCGGCCTTGGTCGTGTCGGCCGAGCCGAAGACCTCGAAGGTAAAGTCCGCGCCCTTGCCGTCGGTCAGTTCCCTGACCTGGGCCACGGGGTCCTTGTCCGAGGCGTTCACCGTGTGGGTGGCGCCGAACTTCATGGCGAACTCGAGTTGCGATTCGCGGATGTCCACGGCGATGATCTTGCTGGCGTTGACCAGGGCCGCGCCCATGATCACGTTCAGGCCCACGCCGCCGCAGCCGATGACCGCCACGGTGCTGCCGGGTGTGACCTTGGCGCTGGAGGTGACGGCGCCGACGCCGGTGGGCACGCAGCAGCCGATCAAAGCGGCCTTGTCCATGCCGATGTTGACGTCGATGGCCACGCAGCCGGTCTCGGGGACCACGGCGTACTCGGCGAAGCAGGCAGTCTTGCCCATGTGGTGGATGCGCTGGTCGCCCTTGTGCAGGCGGGTGGTGCCATCGTACATGTTGGGGCCGGTGGCGGCGTGGTTGTCGCACAGGTGGGAGTTGCCGGTGATACAAGACTTACATCGCCCACAAGACGGCACAAAAGAAAGGATCACCTGCTGGCCGGGCCTGACCGAATTGACGCCGGGGCCGACCTTCTCGACGGTGCCCGCGCCTTCATGGCCCAGGACTACGGGGAGGGCGATTGGAGCGTCCCGTGCATGAAATGGCGGTCGCTGCGGCAGATGCCCGCCGCGCCGATCTTGACCAGGACCTCTCCCGCTTGGGGGTCGTCCAGCTCCACGTCTTCAATCACCAACGGTGAACCAACTTCGTACAGTACGGCGGCCTTAACCATCAGGAAGTGCCTCCTCTAAGAGTCTAGATAATTACAATTTACAGGCGGTGGGTATCATCGCGCGGGGGCGGGGGTAGTGTCAAATTTGGTTGGGGATTTGTTGTTTCTGTGTCCTTAGTGATCATCCAGACGCCTTTTTGGGCTTGAGGAGGAGAAGCGACTCGTGTGATTTATTTCGTGCTGATCGAACATTGTTGTTGCCGCCAAGTGTACTAAATGTACCAGAGATGTATTTTATTCCCTGACAGCCCATTGCTAGATTCGCCCACAGGGAAAGTAAAAATTACCGTCGCACCAGTTTCGGCGAGAGTTTCGAGTAATGTAAACGGGGCCTTTGAAGACTGGCCTTTGTTCGAAAAAGAAGATTGAGGTCGATTCTTCAGTAATGGATATCTACCAACCCCGCTAACCGAATCGACGTTTCCTTCAGCGACCGTCTCTAGCACATGGTAAAAACGGCTATATTGAACACCAGAATATGGCGGATCAACTATGACGAGGTCAGAGGAGTTCAAAGTTGCCGCGGCCGCTGTCGCATCTTGAACCTTGGCTTCACCGACTACCTTAGCGTGTCGCAAACACAAATCGGGAAGTACACGACGAGCAATATCGATTGGAGATTTCCTCCACGCTTCCATCGAGAATGGACTCGCTCCAATCGTCGGTTGAAATGGTTGAGCCGTGTGACCAGGCGCCGCCGCACATTGACTAGCGCAGATTATTGAGGCGGCAATACAAATTGTTCTGGCTGGCTCTTCAGAAGGAAGATATTTCAACATATAGTCAATTGATATGGCTTGGGTGGGGCTAAAGTAATGGCCACCGTATGCGTTCCAGATGGGCCCCACCGCTGATGGCTCTTGACAGAGTTCTCTCGCCGACGACACAAAACTAGGAATATCTACTACGTGTGATTCGAGCCGAAGAGCTTCGCGCCATTTTTTTGAGGCATTTCTAAGTCGAATCGTGGAGTTCAGCCAAGAAGACGAAATATCGGCGGCGCGGGACAACGTTGGGTCGGCTGCCCAGGCTGCCGCTGGACTTGGCGGACCACCTGGCGACGCCCTGAGAGAAGCGGCCAACATCGCTTTCATGGACGCGATCGGAATCGCGTTGCTCGCCGCGGCGGCTTCATCTTTCGCTGGGGCTCTACTCTTGCTGCGATTTGCCCGCCAGGGACTTGCCCAGTTCAAGCTAACACCGAATCACCCC
>JGI12207J13218_1000074_pt1 | contig 15237 bp, 15 predicted proteins | sample DeeseametaMP0372_FD_13218 | JGI IMG/M metagenome (IMG submission 13218) | reverse complement strand
TGTGAGTAACCCCCACTAATTCTTCACAGTCATCCAACCCTCCACAACCTACCCGCCATTTCTAGTATAAAATAATCCCAGGTATGGATTTAGGTGTCTTTGTATCTATCAGTTCTCATATTCGGTACATATCAGTAACACATGATATAAGTTATTAATATTCCAACCAAATACAGAAAAAATTCATTAATAATTCCAGAGGAAACACGATTTAATATTTTTTTTTGATTTAGCATAAGAAAAAACGACACAAAAATTTACGGGAAACTCTTTTAAGCTTCAAGGTAGAGGAGGGCTAGTTTTTGCAGTGTTATCTAAATACACACAAGGTAAGTAATATAACAGGATACTTTCAATAATATTGGGAAGTGACAAGTAATAAATACTTACTAAACAAGAAAACTTTTTTAAAAAAATGGAATAATAATGTATGCAGCAGTGATTTTGATTCAAATATTAGCGGTTTCGGTGGGGGGATATGTTAATTTTGTCTTAGAGGGGCCTTGTCCAGAAAAATATTATGGTTCTCCAAAGTGCTATACTTATACTTACAGAACCAATAATCCAAGCAACCGAAATTTAAAAAGAGTATATGTGAAGAAACCTTGGGAAAATTTTGATGATGTTCTTGAGGAAAAAGACAATGGGTAATCAGAAGTTATAACTTTAACGAAACTCCCGATAAGCCATTCAATAAATCAAATGTATCTATTGATTCCCTCATATTGATTAAAAGAAAAAATCTCAAGTGTTATTCCCCTGAGAATTCCCCTCCCCAACTTTCCCATTTCTTGTAAAACAAACCGATTGATGTTATATATTGGGTTCTCCTAAACCAACCAATGGTATTGAGGATAAGATGAAAAAGGTTTTGTTCATTTTTCTGATTTCCTGTTTTAGTCTTACAGTCATTTCGTGTACTAAAAAAGAAGGATCATAAAGTAGTACTGATACTACACCACCAACTGTTTCTTCTGTCTATCCTAATGACAATCAAAATGGGGTTTCAATAAGTGACAACATCTCGGTGACATTTTCGGAGGAAATGGATACAAACTCCGTTACTGTAAACTCCTCAAACACTTGTCTTTCCGGAACCATTCAAGTCTCTTCGGATAGTTTCAGTACCTGTATTTTGATGACCACTCAACCTTCTGCTTCCAACTCAAACAAGACGTTTTCAGTTGACCCATCTGAAAATCTATCACTTTCCACTACTTACAAAATTAGAGTGACAACTGGTGTCAAAGACACTTCAGGGAACACTTTGGGTAGTCAGTATGAAACATCAAGTGGGTTCAATACTAATATCACTTCTTATGTTTCTGTGGGTTTAGGAGGAACCATTATCACCTCAAAGGATGGAACCACTTGGACTGAAAGGACTTCAGGTACTTCAACATATCTGGGTGAAGTCTCTTTCGGAAACAATACGTTCGTGACTGTGGGTGGTTCTGGAACCATCCTAACTTCATCGGACAATGGAACATCTTGGGATAATAGGACTTCCGAAACGTCAAAATACTTTCTCGGAGTAACATACGGAAACAATACATTCGTGATAGTGGGCGAATCAGGAACCGTCCTAACATCTTCAAATGGAATCTCTTGGACGTCAAGAACCTCTGGTACATCAAAAGAACTTATTGCAGTTACCTACGTAAACGGTATCTTCTTGACAGTTGGTGATTCAGGAACCATCCTAACCTCAACAGATGGGATCACTTGGACTGCAAGGACTTCTGGTACAACAAATAGTCTTTTTGGAGTTACCTATGGAAACAATACATTCGTAACTGTGGGGGGTTGGGATAAGGGAACCATCCTAACCTCAACGGATGGTAGCACTTGGACTGCTAGGACTTCTGGAATATCAATCACTCTCGCAAGAGTCATTTACGGAAACAGTACTTTCGTGACTACTGGTAATGCTGGCACCATCCTGACTTCAACAGATGGGATCACTTGGACTGCAAGGACTTCTGGTACAACAAAGCATCTCTTTGGAGTAACCTATGGGAATAATACATTCGTAACTACGGGTCAATCTGGAACCGTCCTTACTTCTTCAGATGGAATATCTTGGGATAAAAGAACTTCTGGTATATCAAACACTCAATTAGGACTCACCTACTCTATTTTTCTCCATCATCTCCTGTGAGTAAATCCCACTAATTCTTCACAGTGTCAGATACCCTCCAAGTAAAATCCCCAATTCTTGAAAATCTACTTAACACCAAGAGAATAAAAGACCTGAAAAAGGGGAATTAGGTCTAATCTAAACAACCATAAGGAGTTGAATCGATTCAATGTGTAAAGGAGACTTGGGGAGAAGAAGGGAATCCTCACCCTTCAATTGTCACCAAACTGATGAAAACTTCCGCAGGAATAGGAAGTGGTCGTTTCGGTTGGATGACTAAAGGTTTTCAGGAATCACCAGATGGTAAAGTCCTTTCCGATTTTTCCAGATAAAATTTTCAATCAAGGGGATTATAAGAGAGGTGAAGTTCTTGGTAAATATCTACAAACACATTATTATTTCCCCCTGCATTGTCGATGAGGTCATCGGTGAAACCATCTTCTTCATAACACGGTTCTATATTAGAATTACAACAAACACATAGTTCTTGACCGTTAACAAAAACAGTTTCATACTCATTTTCACAGGACTCACCACAGTTAGGACAAATCCTTTCATTCATCTTTGTCTCCATTAAACTAAACCAGGTTTGGATTTCTTTTTCTTTAGGTCTTAAATCCATATATGCATAGTATGTTCCTCATAGAAACACAAATCCGCACTCGGTTTCAAAGCCAGTATATTGGCTCAATTGGATCGGCTGGAGGAAGCCAAAACCTTTTTGGCAAAATATCAGGAAAAACGACCTGAAGTCAAGAAAACAAGTGATTATGAAAAAGTTGCCCCCACCATCATCAAGGACGTTTTATTCTAAGGTCAAATCAAGGCAGGACTGCCAATGATTAGATTTACTAGATATGTTACTAAGTAATTAACTAAAACCAACCCCATCATCTCCTGTGAGTAACTCCCACTAATTCTTCACAGTCAGACAATCAATAAATTAACGAGAATATATGACCAGTAGGAAAATCTGGTCGAGAGAGAATGAAACAATAATCAAATGGATGATGAATGAAAAATCACGCCTCAGTCACCATCCCCAATAACGAACCATATTAAGAAAGGACGAATTCCGACTTGCGGAACCCTTGGATATACAAAAGAGCCGTCAGATCGCCATGATCGATGCAGGTATTTGCATATTTTCTTAAGCTGCCAGAATTATGGAAGGCTACGCCGAGTCCAGCTGCTTTAATCATTTCGATATCGTTGGCCCCGTCACCGACCGCGAGCGCTTCGGAAGGCTCCAAGCCTTTTTCATAGCAGATACTCGTCAAGGTATTCAGTTTCGCGGATCGCCCGAGAATAGGCTTCTGGATTTCCCCAGTCAGCTTCTCGTCCTTAAACACCAACTTGTTTCCATAATGGTCGTGAAACCCAATGCGTTCGGCGATACGACGTGTGAAAAAAGTAAACCCGCCGGAAACGAGAATGCAAAATGCCCCGTAACGACGCATGGTTTGAACAAGCGTGCGTGCTCCCGTTTTCAAAGTGATTCGTTCCTTATAGACGCTTTCCAGCAAGTGGAGTTTCATGCCTTTCATCAATTTTAGGCGTTTTCGCATGGCATCGGCAACGCTGATCTCTCCTTGCACTAGTGCTGAGGTGATTTCGCTGATCTGAGAACCAAGGCCGATGGCATCACCCAGTTCATCAATGCATTCCTGGTCAATGATCGTGGAGTCCATGTCGGAAATGAGAAGTTTCTTTCGCCGATCCTTGATGGATGTGCACACCGTGTCAATTGCCGTCCCAGATAAGATATACCGGGCCTGTTTAGCTATGTCCGTGGTTGAAAGGGGAGATTCGATGAAAATGTCGCAAGCCTCACTTTCAGCCAGCCAGTCTGTTTTGCCTGTTGTCACCAAATGCTGACAGACTCGTGCAATATGAACAGGTTCCAGGGGGAGTGATTTTGCATTACTGATTAGAGTTAGTACACAAGAAGTCATGAAATTATTACCGATTTCGTCTTTGCCATGTTCTTCGAGCCGTCTTGACCACTGCATGTTGACATGTGAAGCCGATAAACGTAGAATTAAGTAATGAATAGAGCTTTGACTATACCACAAATCATTCATTGGTCAATACCAAATGAAACTCGCAAATCATGGGATCACAAAATACCGTACCATATACATTTCCGAGATCATTTTGCATCAATGATTGAAGCTTAGACATTGGCTCCGGGAAGCAAATTTCCACCGGAAAGGACTTTGGCTGAAGAATTTGAAATCAGCAGGGTTACAGTACGTCAGGCACTTATACGGATGGAGGCTGAGGGCTTGATCTTTCGTGAGGAACGACGTGGATGGTTCGTCTCTCCTCCCCGGGTCCGTTATGATCCGACCGCTAACACCAGCTTTACCGAAAGTATTACCAAACAGAGACGAGTTGCTGGCACAACTGTCCTGTCCAAACAACAGGTTGCTGCTTCACAGTGGATAAGCAACCTTCTGCGCTGTGCTGTCGGCGTCCCCATCTTTATCATCAGTCGCCTGCGGTCGGTAGATGGGCGAGCGGTAATGGTCGAACAAATTCACGTCAAGGCGGAGCGTTGTCCTGGTCTTCTAGATTACCCGCTTGATCAATCGATGACTGATTTGATGATGGAAAAATTCGGAATTACTGAGCATCGGACACAGATCAGTATGCGTCCGACGGCGTTATCGGATCAACCGTCAAAAGCACTTGGAGCATCCATAGGAACATCTAGTCTTTACCTCTCTCGGACTATTCTCGATCAGTTAAAAGAGGTAGTTGAGTTTGATCAGGAATTCTGGCGTCACGACGCAATCGATATCTGTGTCTCGACGGGAGGAAACCTTGAAGAAGAGACAAACGGATAAGGACAAACAAGGAGGAAACACATAATGCTGAACCAAACACCAGTCGTCGTGGTCAAGGATATTTGCAAAACGTTCAAAATCCCAAAACACGCGCCTGTACATGCGCTCAAACACGTCACCAACCACGTCGAAAAGAGAGAGGTTCTGGTCGTCATCGGGCCAAGCGGTTCAGGCAAGAGCACGTTTCTGCGGGCGCTTAACGGATTGCAGCCAATCGACAGTGGTTCCATCGTCATCGACGGCGTTGAACTGACCGATCCCAAGACCGACCTCAACCGTTTACGCCAGGGAGTCGGAATGGTCTTCCAACACTTTAACCTGTTCCAGCATAAAACGGCGCTGGAGAACATCACCATGCCGCAAATGGTCGTTCTCAAGCGCTCGCGGGGTAAATCCGAAGAGAGCGGTCGACGGCTGCTAGAGCGGGTCGGTATCGGCGAAAAGGAGGATAGCTACCCAAGCGAGCTTTCCGGCGGACAGCAACAACGCGTCGCCATCGCCCGCTCACTGGCCATGACACCCAAGGTCATGCTGTTCGACGAGGTAACATCGGCGCTCGACCCGGAAACTATCAGCGGCGTTCTCGACTTGATGAAGGAATTGGCAGCTGATGGAACAACCATGGTGGTTGTTACCCACGAGATGGGTTTCGCCCGCGAGGCAGCCGACCGAGTTATCTTCATGGACGGTGGAGAGATCATTGAGGAAGGCACTCCAGAGAAGGTCTTCGATAATCCGCAACATAAACGGACACAATTGTTTCTAAGCCAGATTATTTAGAGAATACTAATTTTTGGTATTGACAAAGAAATTTATCTGGTATACAATTTCCTGCGATCTGGCGATAATGTCAGACACGCCCTTAGTCTAGGTGGCTAAGGTGCCACATAGCACGGGAGCGAATGGTCAGTAAACAATCAAAAGGAGATTGGGATATGAGAGGAATGAAGAAAATCAACAAACTGTTGGGATTGGGGCTTTGTGCGCTCGGTTTGAGTGTACTTGCCCAATCGGCGTCAGCTGACGTATTGAAAGACATCGTCAAGCGCGGCGAACTGCGCGTCGCCGTTCAGACGCAGGGACCGCCAGTGAGCTTTGTCGATAAAAACGGTGAGCGTACCGGGTTCGCCATTGAGGTTGTCAAGATGATGGCTAAGGACATGAGTGTAGAACTCAAACTTCTCGATTACGATTGGAAGGGGCTAATCCCTGCCGTCAATTCGGGAAAGGCAGATTTCCTGGCCGCAGACATGACTCCCAATGCCAAGCGAACACTGGTCTTGAGTTTCACCGAGCCATACTTGTATAGCGATGTGGTTCTGTATTCGAAAAAGAAACAGCCGTTCACGAAATGGCAGGATGCCTGCAAGAAAGGGGTCTCCATCGGTGTTGTTCAGGGGAGTAGCAACGTCGGTTTGTTGAAAAAGCTGTGTCCGGATTCGACCATCAAGGAGTTCGCTGGAGGCGGTCCGGCAGTGGCACAGGCAGTTGCCGCCGACCGCGCCGATGCCGGTATCAACGACATCGCGTCGGCTGCCGGTTACATGGTCGAATACTCGGATTTCAAGATCCTTGACGGGGCACCGAAACGTTGGCCTCTGAGTTTTGCCACCCGCCCNGACGAGCATCATTTGTTACGCTGGATGGACAATTATTTCATGCTAATCCGCAACGATGGCCGCCTTGAAAAATTGGCAGACTATTGGATGCGGGGTCCCGTCTGGAAAAAAGACCACTAGACCGTGGTTTTCATCACCTCCGAGGGTTCTGCCGTAGGTATGTGTTTAGCGTGTCTTCTGAATCGTGAATCATGTAAAATCAGTGACTTATGCTGATTTTTGTTTTTGGCAGGTGAACATTTTGGCGTCAAATGGCAAAAAAATACGACTCCGGATATTGTAACTCATTGAAATTTAAGAAGAGTTAGACGCTAAACACATACTGCCGTAGCGGCAGAACCATTTTTTTAGTTGTTAGCTCATTGAGGCGCATTGGGGGGCATGGACTGGATTCTCGATTTCTACAATTACCGGGTGGTTGCCCAATACCTGCCTGAGTTCGCCCGCGGACTTGGCTCAACGGCTTGGATTTCTTTGCTCGCCTTGGGGATTTCACTTTCCGTAGGCACAATCGTCGCAATCATGCGGATGTCCACCAATCCCCTACTCTGGCGAATTGCCGCCGGTTATGTTCAGACGATTCGTTCCACGCCGCTACTCATCCAAATCTATCTAATCTATTTCACATTGCCTGCATTACCCCTGCTCGACCGTCGCCTGGACGAACTCGAGGGGGGCATCATCGCGCTTGGTCTCAATGCTGGTGCTTACATGAGTGAGATCATCCGCGCCGGTATCGAATCCATCTCACGCGGACAGGTTGAGGGGGCCATGTCCGTCGGTATGAGCTATCTGCAACGGATGCGTTATGTGGTACTGCCGCAGGCCTTCGCCCGTGTTGCGCCACCTTTGCTGGGGCAGACTGCTGTTCTCATCAAAGACAGTTCCTTGGTCAGCTTTATTGGCGTTTTCGAGTTGTTTGGTGCCGGGCTTGTCATTCTCAACGAACGGCTGATGCCGAACGAGGGTTTTTTGACAGTGGCCGTCTGTTACTTGGCGATCTACACCATTATGCTGTCGGTAACAGATTATGCCCAACGCCGTCTCGGTGGAGCAGTAAGTTAGGGAGAAACTCATGAACGAAATCATTTTGTCAACTATTCCTTTTCTCATGGACGGTCTTTTGATGACTTTCAAAATTTCCCTGCTCACTATTTTTTTCGGCAGTCTGATCGGGGTTGTTGTTGGAATGTTGCGATCCCTTGATTATGCCGTAATTACCTATCCGTTGGGAGCCTATATCCATGCGCTCCGAGGAACGCCGTTCCTGATTCACCTCTATCTTGTTTATTTCATGCTCCCGATGACGGGAATTTCGTGGTTGCAGTTAGAAGCCTTTCCGGCGGCTGTCATCGCTCTTAGCATGTACACCTCAACTTATGTTGCAGAAATCGTCCGTAGCGCGATTCAGGCTGTCCCGCGCGGCCAGAGCGAAGCGGCGCGTTCGACCGGAATGACGGCTCTACAGTCCATGTGGTATGTGGTGTTGCCACAAGCCGTGAAACTCATGATCCCGCCAATGGGTGGTGTTTACGTCATCATCATCAAGGGCACGTCCATCGTCTCGGTCATCGGCATTGCCGAATTGGTGCGTGCCGGGGAACACGCCACACAACGCCATCCCAAAGAAATGATGATGATCTACGGCATGACCGCGCTTTTGTATTTTGCTTACTGTTATCCGGTTTTGCGTTTTGCCCGCTGGGCCGAGACTAAATTCGGTAGTGTTCGGTTGCCATCGTAAAAAGGGATTCAATGAGAATCGTCACCTATAATATCCAGTTTGGACTTGGCAAAGATGGTCGTTTCGATCTGGAAAGAGTTGCCGACGAAGTTGACGGTGCGGATATCATCGCTTTGCAGGAAGTCGAACGTCATTGGCAGCGTAGCGGAAACATTGATCAAGTGGCGCAACTGGGGCAGATTTTGAAAAAATACTACTGGGTTTATGGCCCTTATTTCGATGTTGATGCGAGCGAGTCCCAGCCCAACGGCATTATTAACAACGTTCGCAGACAGTTCGGCAATATGATTTTGTCGAAAACACCGATCTTGTCCACACGACTTTTCCCGCTGCCAAAATCGGCTTTGCGTCAGCGCCATAACATGGTCGTCGGGGTTTTCGAGGGAGTAGTCAAATTGCAGCATGATGGAGCCTTACGAATATATAACGCTCACTTAGGAGCGCGTTCGCAGCTTGATCGTGTAGCGCAAATCATCTCCATTCGCGAAACAATTCGCCGTGCGCCTGCTGAGGGCGGTGCATGGACAGGTGATCTTGCACATAGCTTATGGGAACATCATGCGCATACCTTATGGGACGAAGATGCCACCCCACCTCCGATGCCAAAGTCATTCGTCTTGCTGGGTGATTTCAACCTGGAAACTAAAGACCCCGAGTACGATTATCTGGTCGGTCCCAGGGATGGTGATCTGGGTAGAATTTCCTCCAAAGAGGAATTTATCGATACCTGGGTTGCGGCTGGACATGATGAAGATGAAGGGGTTACCTATTCCTCCTCCCCCTTATCAAGTGCCGTGCAGGGAATCCGCATCGATTATGCTTTCGTCGATGAGTCGATGCAAAAGCGGGTTGTCGGGGTGTGGATTGATGAGATGGCTCAGGGGTCGGACCATCAACCCTATTGGGTCGAACTTGATTATGCTCCGTATACTTAGACGTGGTCCTGGTCCTCTGCGCCACCATGATTAGTATATTCGACAATAATTCTTTTCAACAATTCTGGTCTCACCACCCAAGCCACACTCCATATATCATTGCCATCTCGCTCCAAGCAGACAACCGTTCCCGGCGTGAATGATACCACACCGATATTCTCATTACCAGCAATTAGATGAGCCACCAGTTTCCCCACAAACGGGAGATGTCCAACAAACATTGTGTCCTTACTTAGATTCTGGATTTCTTCTGCCACATCCACAACAGGGTCAAGGGGCGCAATCCCATCTCGCTCATCAAAATGCCCATCTCCTATCAGACACACTCTGAAAAGCTCTGCAGTCTCCCATGCCCGCTTCTTCCCGCTGTGGAAGATCCGTTCAACCTGAACGCTGCCTCTTGCTAAAAACGCAGCCACATTCGCAACGTCCTGTTTTCCACTCTCACTCAGCCCCCGCTCCGGATCCACATCCTTCGGTAGCGCATTACCATGTTGAACAAGGAACAATCTCATACTAGTACATCGTCAATCTTAATTTGATATTATTTAATCAGAGGATATAACCGTTTTAACTTAATACTAGCATCTTCATTTTTGAAGCGCCAAATAATTTTACTTTCCTTTGAGTTTCGTTCTTCAGTCCAAGCATTAATTTCATTGATTAACGCTGTTTTATCTGGAATTCTTCTATCAAGACATTCGCGACCAAGAATGCTGAACTCAATTTCAGCAATGTTCAACCAACTCCCATGTTTCGGCGTATAGATGAGCACAGCTAGGGCGATGGTGTCCTACAATAACAATCTCTATCACGAATAATCCTTGCAAAGTTAGTCACATCATCTCCTGTGATTGACCCCCACTAATTCTTCACAGTCAGACATCCTCCGAGTAAAATCCCCAATTCTTGTAAAATCCCACAAATTGTGGTATAAATTGGTTTCTCCTAAAACAACCAGTTAGTAGGCACCTTATTTTAGGCTCCGGAATAAATCTGTACCGCTACCTTCTCTCTAAGGAGAACTAATGAAAAAACATCTTTTTGCATTGATCTTCTGTATCATTGCTCTCCCCCTTTTTGGAAATACAACATGGGAAAAACGTGCACCTCTACTTGCAGAAAACTCGGAAATGTCCGTTGCCCAATGGGGTAATAAAATTTTTGTCTTTGGAGGATACCCTTCAACAAGGGAAACAGTTGGTACCGTACAAGTCTATGATGCTACTACAGATCGTTGGCAGATCGAGCCTCCACTGCCTACTCCCGTCAACCACTCTATGGCAGCTGCACTTGAAGGTAAATTGTATGTCGTGGGAGGCCAAGAGAAGGCCGGAGGAAAAGCGAATAAAGCTCAATTCCAAGACCTAGTTCAAATCTATGATATTGCATCAAAGACATGGTCTGAAGGTAGTCGAATGCCTACCAAAAGAAGTGGTGGAGGAGCTGCTGTCATTAAAGGTAAAATTTATGTCGCAGGAGGACGACCTCCCCATGGGCATGATTTTGCCGTCTACGATCCCAAGGCAGATCAATGGACCTTGTTACCAAAAATGCCCACTGCACGTAACCACATCGCTGTAGCTGCCATTGACGATAGGTTCTATGTTGCAGGTGGAAGGTTTGGCAGCGGATTCCGTAGTGAAATCACCGCAACTCTTGAAGTCTATGATCTTAAAACCAGCCAATGGATCATTAAACGTCCGATGTCAATGGCCCGCAGCGGTCTTAATGGAATCGCAGTCAATGGTTGCTTTCATACATTTGGTGGAGAACATCCATCCGCAGGATCATCAGGAGTGTTCCCTAATCACGAAATGTATGATCCAATCACTAACAAATGGACTCGTTTGCCAGACATTCCAATTCCGGTACATGGGGTAACAGGATTGGCCTATATCAACGGCTGGATACACCTTCCCGGAGGTGGGACAAGGATGGGTGGAAGCAGTGGCAGTAAGCATCATCAAGTGGTTCGTTCCCAAATGCTATGTCTATGATACTATTCCACTCAATCCCTCACTTTTTGAGTTCAAGTATTCAATACCCGAACCGCAGGTGAAAAAGGCATCCAGCAAGTACCTATAAATTTGGTCACCTGGCGGTATTAACCGCAAGAAAAAACGTCATCTGAAATGGATCGATTATTTGTTGAATTGTTAATCTCTGAACAAGTGACAAATGTTCGCTGGATAAAGTGATTTGGTGGTTTGTGCTTCATGAAAACCTTAAGAACACTATCATCGCTCGTCTTGACCTGCTTTGTGCTGTCCAGTTGTTATTCAGGCAAAACCTGGCGCACTGCCAGTCGTCAATCGGCGGGCATGGCCCCGGGCCCTTCAGTTACAAAGGAAGCCGTTCTACAGGTCTATGGCGCCGATACCTGGGGTTGGCGTGGTTGGTTTGCCATCCATACCTGGATTGCCGCCAAGCGCACTGGAGAGGCCAACTACACGGTTTATGATGTGGTTGGTTGGCGCGGCTACCGCGGCCAGCCGGTAATGAGGATAACCCAGGACATTCCGGACCGTTATTGGTTTGGTGAGAAACCCCGGCTTATTAAAGAACATAGGGGGAAGGGGGTGGATGACCTGATTGATGCGGTTGATAAGGCGGCTGATGCGTATCCCTGGAAAACGACCTACAAGGCCTTTCCAGGTCCCAACAGCAACACCTTCACTGCCTGGATCGCTAAGCAGGTGCCAGAGCTGGAGTTAGACCTTCCGTTCTCAGCTATTGGTAGTGGCTATTTGGAGTGATGGTATAGTGCTATTCAGGGCATCCCTCTGCCCTTTTGCAGACATCTCGATACTCTATTGAATAATCATGACTATATGCTAAAGAAGTAATCAGGAAGATGGTAAATAGTATGTTTATTGATTATCATCTAAATAAATGACAACTATAAGTTTTTCAACAATTATTAAAACATATTCATTTACCAATTAAAACCAACCCCATCATCTCCTGTGAGTAACCCCCACTAATTCTTCACAGTCAGGCTCTCTCCGCAATCTTCCCTATTCTTATAAAACAATATGATTACGATAAAAACGTCAATATCAAAGGAAAGTATGTTAGTGTCATATGATAGTAAGCAAACCGTAGCACTTTAACAAAAAAAGATTGTATATGAACCTTGCAGAAAAAAGTACTGCTGAACTACAAAGGCTGGACAGCAATCATTATCTCCATCCTTTTACAGACCCGAAAGCCCTTCTCGAAAAAGGTGCTCGTGTGATTACTAGTGCAGACGGGATCTACATTTGGGACTCTGACGGCGAAAAAATACTTGATGCCATGGCGGGTCTTTGGTGTGTCAATGTTGGCTATGGCCGGGAAGTTTTGTCACGCATTGCATATGAGCAATCAAAGGAACTTCCTTATTACAACAGTTTCTTCAAAACAACAACCCCACCTGCAATTGCATTGGCAGAAAAACTTGTTGAAGTCACGCCAGACGGATTCAACCAAGTGTTTTACACCAATTCAGGTTCCGAAGCGAATGACACTGTGATACGTACTGTCAGGCGCTATTGGCGGCTGCTTGAAAAACCTGAAAAACGTATCATAATCAGCCGTAAAAGAGCCTATCACGGTAGCACCGTTGCCGCGGCCAGTTTGTGTGGAGACAGTATCTACCATGAAATGGACGGTCTTCCGATACCGGACATTGTTCACATAGATTGTCCGTATTGGTATGGAGAAGGTGGAGACCTGACACCAGATGAGTTTGGACTTAAATCTGCTCAAAGTTTGGAATCTAAGATAAAGGAACTTGGTCCAGAAAAGGTTGCAGCATTTATCGGAGAACCAATCCAGGGTGCCGGAGGATTGATTGTACCTCCGGATACTTACTGGCCCGAAATTCAAAGAATCTGTGAGAAATATGGAATTCTGCTCATTTCTGATGAAGTAATCTGCGGATTTGGGCGTACTGGGAATTGGTTTGGATGCGAAACCTATGGGTTTCTACCAGATTTGATGCCGATTGCAAAAGGACTTTCCTCAGGTTATATGCCGATTGGCGGAGTGATGATTCACGATAGAATAGCGGAAGTTTTGATCAAAAAAGGTGGGGAATTTTCCCATGGATACACCTATTCCGGACATCCTGTGGCATGTGCTGTAGCGCTAGGTAACTTAAAAATTATAGAGGAAGAGCAGCTTGTTGAAAAAGTGGCCAAAGAAACAGGACCGTACTTGAAAAAACGTTGGCAAGAATTTGAGAACCATCCTCTAGTGGGTGAGGTCCGAAACGTTGGAATGCTTGGAGCTATTGAACTGGTGGAAGATAAAGATAAACGAAAGTTCTTTGACAGCTCTAAGAAAGTTGGAGATACATGCCGAGACTTTTGTTTTGAGAATAATCTCGTTATGCGTGCACTCCATGATGCAATGGTCGTCTCACCGCCTTTGACCATTACGGTTGAGCAAATTGATGAAATGTTTGATTTGGTCAAACTTTGTCTTGATTTGACCGCAGACAAATTTGGAATAAGTTAAGTCTAAAAACCAGAGATGTATTAAACTTTTTCTGAACACGTCAAATCTGAATACGCTCCCTTAGAAATGGAACTTTCTCTTGCGGTTCAGCTGCATATTCAGGATATGCATATTTAGGTTCAATACGGTTGATGGAAATTACAAACTTATCGGGTCATACCATAAAACATCGGCCTTTTGACCTGCGTGCCAGCATGGACGCTGTTGGCGGTCAACCCCTGGATGAGCGAACAGAGGCAAATTTAGAATACTTCTTCGGCCGTGAGCTAGAGCGTTGGTCAGAGTTCAGAGAAGTTCCAGTATTGAAACGATCACCAACTCACCATAGTAATTCCATAACACCGACCAACACTATGCTTATAGCAGGATTAGTAAAGGGAATTAACATTGACAATCTCGCTCATGAAATGATGGAACAGCACTGGGCCTATGATTGTGACCTGGCCGACACAGACTCTCTAGCCAAGATTGCTCTTTCAGTAGATATCGATCCTTGGCCACTATTGGAAATCTCTAATTCTAAGGAAGTACTCAAAATCTATGCGGAAAATACAAAGGAAGCGATTGATAGGTCTGTTTTTGGATCGCCTACGTATTTTGTGGATGGAGATATGTTCTACGGACAAGATCATTTGGAATTGGTTGAGCGTGCCCTAGTGAAGCCTTTCAATAATCGAATAGCGAATTAATTTCTCAAATTAAGCGATTTCGCCACAAATGCTGTTTCAATTTTTCCGGGCATATTTCATTGAGTGAAGCAGCCAAGAACAGCATTAGTGTTCCTCCGACTGGGACAGTCCAATTCAACGTGGCAGGCGACTACACATGATCGCCAAAAAGTTAAATACGAGGACAAGAAAATCTCCGCTTTCTATATTTAATTTCGTGAAAGTACTGCTAAAAATTATCAATCCGGTTCACGCATTGCACTTGATAGAGATTTTAGAAACGGTAAAAAGCACCAAATTGACCCTGTAGGGATTCCTAAACGGTATCATCTGAAACAAAGACCAGAGTTACAGAAATAGGTGGAAAGTCGAAGAGCCGTGTCCGCAGTAATGCTTCTTTTTCCATGAATGATTTCGTTGATTCTGCGTGGAGAGATCCCAAGGTCATGCCCTAGCTGATTCTGGTGTTCTCCGTCCTCTTTTTCTGAGGCAGGAAAACTGCTAGGAAAAACTAACAAAAGAGAAAGCTTATTAACCTGATAAGAAAAACAATGCTTTTGTTTCCGAAAAATCTCAGCCGGCTTACCTCAATTATCCGGGATTAATTGTGAAATACTTAATTTACATTGCATTATTTTTATTGATATTCTGGCTGTTGACAAAACTATACAGAAACAAACGGCTGGCATACAATTTTCTGAGATTGTTCCAATTGATTTCACGTTATGTTTCTCCATATATTTTGCTTCGCCTGCTTCTGAGGCTTCTCAAAA
>JGI12207J13218_1000071_pt1 | contig 15357 bp, 15 predicted proteins | sample DeeseametaMP0372_FD_13218 | JGI IMG/M metagenome (IMG submission 13218) | reverse complement strand
TATATATATTATATATATATTGAATATCTATTTAAACCCTTGGTTGTATTTTATTAAATTTCCTTTCAATCTGGCATTTTAAATCTCTAAAGCTATTTCCGTTACAAAAAGTTTTGTGCTAGCTTATATTTATAATTTATAGCAAAGATAGGAGAGAATAATGCTAAAAAAAATATGGTATATATTTGTTTTCACAATCCTATCCAGTGTTTTTGCTTCTGCTGATACCACAGATCAAACGTGGATGATTAAAGTAGAACTTACAAAGACTGGTAAGCATTGTATTGATGATAAAAATTGTTTTAATCGTTATCATCCAAATATTCCACCAGCAGCAAAAGCTGATCCTGGTGATATGATTATATTGCACACTCGTGATGCTTTAGATACCGGGTTCAGATTAGATTCTACAGCAGACGACTTGGCTACNGTTGATCTTGGNTTNGTTCATCCAATGACTGGTCCNGTATATATNAATGGTGCAAAAAGAGGNGATGCTCTTGAAGTTGAAATAATTGATATAGCTCCAGATGAATANGGGTACACAGTAATTGTTCCTGGATTTGGATTTTTAAGAGATGTGTTTCCTGATCCGTATATTNTAAATTGGAGATTAACTCGAATAGGNGCTGTTTCAGATGGCATGCCTGGAATTACGGTTCCTTATGAAGCATTTCCTGGATCCATCGGTGTTCTTCCAGGAGAACCTGAAATTAAGAAATGGAAAGCTAGAGAAGCAGAACTTGCTAGTGCAGGTGGAGTTGCTTTAACACCTTCTCCAGGAGGAGCTTTGCCTGCAGAAGTATGTGGAGAAAATGGTTCAGATACGGATGATTGTTTAAGAACAATTCCACCAAGGGAAAATGGAGGAAATATGGATGTTCAACAACAGCAAATTGGAACTAAAATCATATTTCCATGTTTCATAGATGGTTGTGGTTTGTTTGCTGGCGATATTCACTATGCACAAGGTGATGGTGAAGTTTCCGGTACTGCAATTGAAATGGGAAGTGTTATTACATTAAGAGTTAAAATTTTACCAGGTAAAGGTACAGATATGGATATGCCTGTAACGATAGGTAATGATCAAATCATTGATATGGAACCTACCAGATATTACCAAACACTTGGTATTCCTTTAAAAGCAAAAGGAGAAATACCTCCTTCTCACGCATATCTTAATTCCAATAAATTTGTACATCTTGCAAATGTATCTGAAGATCTTACAATTTCTGCAAGACATGCATTGCTGCAAATGATTGACTATTTGGTTAAAGAGCAAGGTTTAACTAGAGAGCAAGCATACATTTTATGTTCTGTAGCTGTGGACCTTAGAGTTGGACAAGTAGTAGATGTTCCAAACTTTATTGTTTCTGCTGTTCTTAATATGGATGTATTTGACAAATACAGAAATTAATACTCTAGATATAATATATTATAAAAGGCGCTTTTATAAAAAAGCGCCTTTTATTTGTAGGGGTTGATATTTTATGTTTGGTAAATTGTCTATTTTAAGATTTGTTTCTATTTTTGTTATTTATATTCTACTAGTTGGTCATTCCCCCTGGGGTGCGTATCAAGCTTATAGAGAACTACACCTACTTGTTATGAGCACACGTGAAGATGCTCCAACTTATCCTTATTCAAAGCTTTTAGTAAAAATTATAAATCAAGAATTACCCGAAGCAAGTGCTAGACCTGCTCGAGCTAGAACGTTTAAAAGAGTTCAAAGTTTATTCTCAACTGGTCAAATGCCATTAGTATTGCTTTCCAAAAAAAATGCAAAGGCTTTAATTAAAGGCAAAGGACCTTTTAAAAAATATGGATCAGCAAATGCACAAATTTTATATATTTTTGGTGATTTAGTGTTATTAGTTCAACCCGACTTTCCAAATAGACACGCTTGGCTTTTAACTAACGCAATAGTTCAAGCAGTAGATAAGTTACCAGGCGCAATATCTCCATTAAAAGTAAAAAAGATAGCAACCATTCATCCAGGTACATTAATGGTTTTAAATGGTGAAAATATTCCTGACTTAGAATAATAGAGAATAGATAAGCACGCCGATGCTTTAGCCTGGAATTAAGGGCTAAAATTTTTATCTTTAATTAAATCTGTGCAAGAGCATAAACACCAATGCAAGCTATAACTACTCCGCCTATTCTCAGCAAACGGGAAGATATAGTTGATTGTTCTCCAAAGTAACCGATTATGACACCTAATATATGTAATGCTGCGGTACTAGTGACAAATCCTAGAGCAAACAGACTTGGATTAACAGCTAGAGGCATTTCTAAACCGTGGGCCGCTCCATGAAAGAAACCAAAAATACCTACACATGCCATTGTGATTCTTACAGGTAATTTTTTACCAATCGCTACAGCTAAACCCAAGATAATAACAGATATAATTATACCAGGCTCTAAAGGAAAATAGGCCATAATGTAAGGATTAATGGAATCACTTAATTCAAGATAAATTCCTATTGAACCACCAATTAACATTATGCTTACAAATGTTAATGGAACCGTCCATATAGCTCTTCCACCAATTTGCGCACTAACAATACCAACGCTAACCATTGCTAAAAAATGATCAAAACCAAGAACAGGATGAGTAATACCATCATAAAATCCGACGTAACCTGTTAAACTATCTGCGTGAACACTAGAAGCACAGAAAAAAAATACAATAATATAAGAAATTTTTTTCATAACCTGACTTTTGATCTATAACTTATAAGAAAAAAAGTTAAGTATCTCAACTAATGATTAACCACCCGCTCCTATGCTTTAAACATGTATCTTATGCCGAGTTTTGAACGTATGGTCTTCATAAAAAGTTTTTGCTACCCTAAGGAAGAAACTTGAAAGTGAAATGACACTAGTAACTTTTTTTTGGATATTAATTGGAGTTATTATTTTGCTGTTAATGGCAATTCGGTTTGACATTAAGAAAGAATTATTGACACCCGTATTCTGGTTATTAATTGGAATAAGTTTTATGGTATTAATGGGTATACTTTGGAACGCTATATAAAGCCAATAACTAAATTAAAATAAGTAATAACTCTCATATATACATCAACCCAGAGCAATGTTGAGGAATAATTAATTTCTTTCCAACACTACTGAATTTTTAATTTGTTTTAATGGTATCTTCCAATATTTTTTAAGTAATTGAGTGGCTTGCTTTTTTGCGTGAAGAATAAAATCAAATTTCTCATAAAATCGAATTGCCCATCTAGCGTTCTGCCAGGTACCTACTAATAAACGAGAATTTTGATTTCTTTTCAATAGATATTTAAGTAATGCACTTCCTATTCCCTTGCCTTGATAGGAAGTTAAAGTATAAGCGTGTCTTATTAGGATCACATCTTTTATTTCCTGAATTCCTATCACCCCGATCAATTTGTTATTACGATTATAGCCAAACATACGAACTCCGTCGGTAAATTCATCAACTAATTCTTGTTCTGACATGTAGGGTTCATGCCAACAATTATCAGGGATAATACCTTTGTACCGTACGGCGGCGTCGTTAATCACGTAGAGAATTTTGGAACTATCACTTTTCATATATTCTCTTATCATCGTATAATTGTACTAGTAGTTTGAGTGTCGTACAAATTATTCTCTAATCATCTTAAGGAATGTTTAGGAGAATAAATTTTGCATTTATTGTTAACGCATATTGTTTTGTGCCTCTAGACCTCCCCGCACTTCGGTGATTTAGCTGGAATCAAGACTCAAAATATAAGTTTAGATGGTATAGGATTAAAAGAATATGAATGCATTACAGGAGAGAATATCTGGAATAGAGATATTTTCTAATGGCAAATCAAAACGTATAATTAATATTAATATTAAAGAGGAGATATTAAATAAACTGATATTTCCGTTTCATAAATTTACTATCCAAGCTCTTGAGTATAAACCCTTCACTAGATTTACTATTGCAAAAAGTTTAGATGAATTATTTTCAAACAAACTTAGCAAACTCATTCATTCTATACTAACAGATAGAAATACTGGATGCTTTATAGTTATGCCTGAAGTCATTAATAAAAAGTTTGATGATACTTTTTTAGTTAAATTATCGACAGCTCTTGCCTATTTAATTGGTGTAGCAAATTTTGATGATATGACTTCAAAATATTACGCACGTTTTTTTATTAAACATGAGGATAATAGCGATTCCTATCTTAGAAAAGCCTATACAAATATGGATCTTCATACAGATGGAACCTATGTGAAAGAAAAAACAGATTGGCTTTTAATGACTAAATTAGAGGAAAAAAATGTTGAAGGTGGGGAAAGTGTAATGCTACACCTCGATGATTGGGAGCATTGTAAAGAGTTTTCAAATGATCCAGTAGGCAAACAAAATTTTGTTTGGGGTTCACCAAAAAGTAAAAATGTAGATTACAAAATTGAACATTCAGTTTTTTCTTCCGATAAAGAAGGACGTTCACAAATTTCATATATTGATCAGTTTCCTGAGCCAAAAAATATGGAACAAGGTAATTTTTTACAAAAGTTATCTGATGCTTTAGAAGAAAGTAAAAACAAGGTGGTTCTTCCTTTGTCCGCAGGCTCAGTAATCGTTGCAAATAATTATTTTTGGTTGCATGGAAGAAGGTCATTTAAGGAAAATAAGAATTTAAGTAGAGAATTGCTTAGAATAAGAGGACGTTTTAATAATTGACGTAATTAAGGAATTAGACTTTAATAAGAGATGCAAGTTAATCAATAAAAGGAAACAAAATGTTTAAAAATATAAAGAAAATCGTTAGTTTAATTTTCGCTTCTTTACTGTTCTTTTCTGTTTCATCTACAAGCTTTGCAATAGACAAGTTACACTTCATTATAGGTGGTGGAGCTGGTGGAGGTTGGGACGGTACAGCTAGAGGAACTGGAGAAGCTTTAATAAAGGCAGGTTTTTTAAAGAGTGCTTCATTTGAAAATATGTCAGGTGGAGGTGGAGGTAAAGCTTTGGCTTATTTAATTAATAATAAGCCTGAGAATACTATATTGGTTCAATCTACTCCGCTTGTTTTAAGATCAATTACAAGGCACAAAGGTTATGTTACAGGAGATAGTGTTCTTTCATATAAAGATGTAGTTCCTATAGCAGGAGTTATAGGTGATTACGGCGCAATCGCAGTAGCAAAAGATTCACCGTTTAAAAATTTTGCAGACGTAGTTGCAGCTTACAAAGCAGATCCAAAATCAGTTAAAATGGCTGGTGGATCTGTAAGAGGTAGCATGGACCATTTAATTGGAGCACTAGCTTTTCAAGCAGCTGGAGCAAATCCAAATGACGTTATTTATGTTCCATACGATGCAGGTGGTAAAGCATTAGCTGGATTACTTTCAGGAGAAACTCAAATTCTTTCAACAGGATTGGGAGAAGTTATGGGTGCTAGAGACGTAGTGAGAATTATTGGTATCACTGCTCCGGAAAGAGTTTCAGACGCACCTGAGGTGCCAACATTGAAAGAGCAGGGTTTTGATGTTCAGTTTGTTAACTGGAGAGGATTTTTTGGACCTCCAGGAATGGACAAAGCCTTGAAAAAAGAAATTGCTAAAATGCTTGGTGATGTTCAAAAAACACCTGAATGGGAAGCTGTTAGAAAACGTAACGCATGGGTAAATATTTATAATCCAGACAAGAAGTTTATTAAGTTTTTAAAAACACAAACAAAAGAAATGACAGCTCTTATGAAAAAATTAGGAGTTATATAATCCTTTGGATTATTAATTAATAGGAAGAGCAGTGAGACTCAGCACAGTTAAAATCATCTCACTGCTCTTTTTTGTTTTCTCAGCCTTTTATCTTTATACCGCTTATCAAATTCGTGTTTTTTCATTTGATGAAAATTCACCATTTAATGCTAGAACATTACCCATTTATCTAGGTTATTTTGGGATGTTTATTTCTGGTTTGAAGATTGCCTTACCAGAAACAATGAATGAAGAAGTTGATCAAAAATTTCTTAACTATAAAAACACTTTATATTTGGTAGTTGTAATGATTGTTTATGGTTTAACCATAAGGTTGGTTGGATTCTTTTTAACCACATCGCTGTTTTTGTTATCATCTTATTATCTTTTAGGAGAAAGACGTTGGACAATAATGTTTATGCTTTCATTTCCCTTTGTTGCGATTTTTATGTTTTTGATACATGGATTACTAGATATTTACCTAACTGATCCTCTTCTTAAAGCGCTAGGAGTGATCGGATGATTGAAGGAATTTTATTAGGTTTAAAAACAGCTTTATCGTTTACAAATATTTTTATGGTTATGATGGGCTGTTTTATAGGCACAATAATTGGAATGCTTCCTGGACTAGGTCCCATGACCGCTATTGCATTAATGATACCAATTACTTATGGATTTGATCCTTCCACTGGACTAATTTTAATGGCTGGTGTTTATTATGGAGCAGTTTTTGGTGGTTCAACTTCCTCAATTTTAATTAACGCACCTGGAATTCCAGGAACAGTTGCCACAACCTTTGACGGCTACCCAATGGCTCAACAGGGTAAAGCTGGCAAAGCTTTAGCGATAGCAGCTTATAGTTCTTTTGCTGGAGGTACCATTGCCACAATCTTTTTATTGATTTCTGCACCAATGCTTTCAAAAGTAAGTTTAGCATTTAGATCTCCAGATTATTTTGCCTTAATGGTTTTAGGTTTAACTGCCGTTTCAGCTTTTTCTGCAAAAGGACAATTTTTAAAAGCCATTATGATGGCGATCCTTGGCTTAATGCTGGCTACAGTAGGTCAAGATTCGCTTTCAGACATTCCAAGATTTATCTTCAATAGTATGAGTTTAGCGGATGGCATTAGTTTTATTCTGATCGCTATGGCAATGTTTGCCATGAGCGAAGCATTAATGATTATTTTTAGAGACAAAGATCCAAGCAAAGCTTCAAAAGCGATATCTTTCTCTAAGTTAGGATCCATACGATTAGATAAAGAGGAACGAAATAAAATGCTAAAAACGATTCCAAGATCATCGGTTATTGGTTTTCTTATAGGTGTTTTGCCAGGAGCGGGAGCGACAATTGCATCTTTCTTGGCCTACGGAATGGAAAGGAATTTTGTTAATAAAGAAGAAAAAGAAAAATTTGGTAAGGGAAGTGTTCATGGATTGGCTGCTCCCGAAACGGCAAATAATGCAGCATGCTCAGGAGCATTTGTGCCCCTATTAACTTTAGGAATTCCAGGAAGTGGAACGACAGCGGTAATGTTAGGTGCATTGCTGTCATTTGGTATTCAACCAGGTCCACGATTGTATATGACTAATCCCGAAGTTTTTTGGTCCGTTATCATGTCGATGTACATAGGAATGGTTATTCTACTTATTTTGAACCTTCCTCTAATTCCTTACATTGCTCGACTATTAGCGGTGCCTAGAAATTTTTTAGTTCCTTTAATTTTATTTTTTTCGATTGCAGGAATTTATTTAATGTCTTTTAACACTTTCGATATATTTTTAATGATAGGATTAGCAGTGCTTGCTTGTTTTTTAAGGCTATATAATTTTCCCATGCCCCCTTTAATTCTAGCCTTTGTTTTGGGAGGAATGATGGAAGAAAATCTAAGAAGATCCTTATTGATAAGTGATGGATCGTTTAATTTCTTATGGGATAGACCATTAACAGCAATTATTCTTAGTGGAACTATTTTATTAGTTTCTTGGCAAATGTACAAAAGTTTTAAAAAGTAATTTATTTAATTTAAGTTTGTTTTTTATTTAAAATTTTTACAATCATTGGAACTATAAAAAGTATCATCAGCAATCTAATAATATGATGAAATGCGACAAATTCTGGATCTAAGTCAAATGCAATAGCAATTACAGCCACCTCATAAATCCCACCAGGACAGTAAGCTAGCAAAAGACTAAAAAAANTTTTATCTATAATAAAGGTTGCNGCTACTGCAGCAATGACTGAAAATGATACAAGAAACAGAGTAGCNACGATACTATGTTTGGTATTTGAATAAACTTCTTGAAGTGTTTTTCCTGCAAATCGACAACCTACTGAAGCTCCAAGAATTAATAAACCAAAATCTATACTTTGCGTCGGTAATTGATAGTAAGCTAAATTTGAAATTTGCAATATACCACTAGCAACTAACGTTCCCGACAATAGAGGAGCGGGAATNTTTAATTTATTAAATAAAAAAATNAATATTATAGAGGCAATGATTAAATAAATTAATTCATAATGATTTTGATCAAGAAAATTAAATTGTTCNTCATTTAATACTGNTNCACTTGNAAATTGATTAACCACAAAGGGAAACGCTGTAATTATAACTATGAGTCTAATTAAATGAGATGTAGCTACTTGACTAATATCTGATTTTTCATGTTCAGCAAGCATTACCAACGGACCTAATCCACCGGGTGCAGCAGAAAAAAAAGAAGTTTTCTTTTCATAATTTGCAAATTTTTCTAAATACTTTGATACGAAAATAATACAAACCATAATATATAAGAACATAATTGCAGACGTTCCTATCCACTTGTGAGTTTGCCTTAAAAGTTTTTCATCAATATAGTTTCCAATATAAAGTCCCAGAACTATAAGAATCACACTTAGTGCCAACTTAGGCATTTTTAATTTTAGGCCACTTAAAGTTGCAATTGAAATTGCGAGCATTGGACCCAACATCCAAGCTAATGGTATTTTAAAATACTCAGCAACTAAAGCGCTTGGAAAAGAAATAATTAACAAAAGTAAAAAGTTGATTGAAAATAGATCTTTAAAATTCTCTTTATTTAAGGGTAGTGCTTCTATATTCTTCATTTCATTATGAGACTAGGATTTATTGGAACTGGAAAAATTGCTTCATCTGTAATTACAGGTGTCTGCACGTCTAAGATTTCCTTTCAAAAAATTCTTATATCACGGAGAAATAAAAATATAGCTCAAAAATTAAAAAAAAGATTTAGAAAAGTTAATATTGCAAAAACTAATCAAGAAATTGTTGATAAATGTAATTGGATATTTTTGGCTGTAACACCAGAAGTTGGTGAAAAAATATTATCAAAATTAAAATTTAGGTCTAACCAAAAAATTATCAGTTTTATTTCCACAATTAATTCAGCCCAATTAAAAAAAATAGTTAAAAAAAAAGCTAAAATTATTAGAGCTTTACCTTTGCCACCAATTTCTTTGAGAAAGGGTCCAGTTCCAATTTTTCCACCAAATAAAGAAGTAAAAATTTTTTTTAATCATTTAGGAACAGCAGTTGAAATACCTAACGAAAAGCTTTTTTCAAATTTTTGGTGCATGACAGCAATGATGGCACCATTTTATGAAATTTTAGAAACCCTTTCAAAATGGTTATCTAATAAAGGATTAAAAAAAATTGAAGCACAAAAATATATCACATCATTATTTTTTGCAATGTCAGAGGATGCAGTTGTAAATTCAAAAAAAGATTTAAAAGTTTTAGTTAAAAATTCTCAAACCCCAGAAGGCTTAAATGAACAGGCTTTAAATGAATTGAGAAAATTAGGCTTTTATAAATCATTAAATAAAACAGCTAATAGCGTTCAAAAGAGATTAAAAAAAATATAATTTATCATGCAAACAGACACTGAGAATATTCTACAGGTAGATAACTTAAGAAAAAATTTTGGTGGACTAGCTGCCGTTTCTAATTGTTCTTTAAAAATTAAAAAAGGTTCTATCACTGGAGTAATCGGACCTAATGGTTCCGGCAAGACAACCTTATTCAATNTAATTGCGGGCAATTTAAAACCTAATGAAGGAAATGTTTATTTATACAATGAAGATATTACTGGNACTCCATCCTATCAATTATTTTCTAAAGGGTTGCTTCGAACTTTTCAAATACCACACGAATTTACAAATTTATCTGTGTTGGAAAATTTAATGATGGTTCCGGGAAGTCAATCTGGAGAAAAATTAATGAATGCTTGGTTTAAACCCAAGCTAGTTCTAGACCAAGAACAAGTTATCAAACAAAAAGCTATGGAGGTAATTAAGTTTTTAAATTTGACTCATTTAGCACGAGAACTTGCGGGAAATTTGTCAGGCGGCCAGAAAAAGCTTTTAGAATTAGGCAGGACAATGATGGTGGATGCGAAAGTTGTTTTGTTAGATGAAGTTGCCGCAGGTGTTAATAGGACTTTACTAAAAGAAATTAGCAAAGCCATATTAAGATTAAACAAAGAGCAAGGTTATACATTTTGTATGATTGAGCATGATATAGATTTCATTAGTCGAATGTGTAATCCGGTAATTGTTATGTCAGAAGGATCTGTTCTATTTGAAGGGACGGTTGAAGAAGTGAAAAGTAATGAACAAGTTATTGAGAGTTACTTGGGACGTAGAACAGATATAAAAAAAGGAGGTAACTAACATGCCTTATTTTTCTGGGGAAAAAATGACAGGTGGTTATGGGGGGCCAGACATAATTAATTCCTGCTCTATCAATGTAAACAAAGGTGAAATTGTTACAATTCTAGGACCTAATGGTGCTGGAAAATCAACAGCCATGAAAGCGATGCTGGGTATGCTTAATCTTCGTCAGGGTAAGGTTACATTTAATGACACGGATATTTCAAATCTAAGTCCTCAGGATCGAGTTAGAAAGGGAATTTCTTTTGTACCCCAAAGCAAAAATGTATTTACTGGTATGAGTGTTGAAGAAAACTTAGAGATGGGTGCCTATATAAGAGATGAAAATTTCCAGGATACGCTTAACGAAATCTATAAATTATTTCCAATACTGAAAGAAAAAAGAAAACAATTTGCAGGTGAACTTTCTGGAGGACAAAGACAGCAAGTAGCTTTAGGAAGAGCTTTAATGATCAAGCCATCTGTTTTGATGTTAGATGAGCCTACTGCTGGGGTCGCTCCTAAAGTTATGGATGAATTGTTCAAACATATCATTAAAGTTCGTGAAACAGGAGTTGCTATACTCATGGTGGAACAAAATGCAAGGCAGGCTTTGAGTATTGCAGACAGAGGATATGTATTGGTGACTGGAGAAAATAAGTTTTCAGGAACGGGAAAAGAACTTTTGGATGATCCGGAAGTCAGAAGATCTTTTTTAGGTGGTTAATAATGACTGATTTAATTAACGCATTAGTTTTGTTATCAAACTTCGTATTAATTCCAGCAATTACTTATGGATCACAATTAGCTTTAGGAGCATTAGGTATTACAATTATTTATGGAATCCTTAGGTTTGCAAATTTTGCTTATGGAGATCTTATGGCTTTTGCAACAACATTCACGATTTTATTCACATGGTATTTCCAATCTATTGGAATTAGCTTTGGTGTTTTACCAACTGCACTTTTAGCTATTCCTTTTGCAATAATTGTCACAATAATTTTTTGTTTAATTACTGATAAATTAGTCTTTGGTTATTACAGAATTAAAAAAAGTCCATCCGTTACTATTGCAATGGTTAGTTTGGGCGTGATGTTTGTAACCAATGCAATCGTAAGAATTATTATTGGTCCTTATGATAGAAGATTTGCTGATGGCGAACGATTCATTATCAGAGCCAATGAATTTAAAGAAATGACAGGATTAAATGAGGGACTGGCCATCAAGTCTACTCAAGTTTTAACCATTGTTATAACAATTATCGTTGTCTCATTATTATTCTGGTTTTTAAATAAAACAAAAACTGGAAAAAGTATGAGAGCCTATTCTGATAATGAAGATCTAGCTTTGTTGTCAGGAATAAGTCCTGCTCGGGTCGTAATGATCACATGGATCATTGTAGCAATATTAGCAACTTTTGCAGGATCTCTTTACGGATTGGATAAAAGTTTTAAACCATTTACTTATTTTTCATTATTATTGCCAATTTTCGCGTCGGCAATTGTTGGTGGAATAGGCAATCCAGTAGGCGCTTTAGTTGGGGGGTATGTAATTGCTTTTTCAGAAATTATCATTACTTATGCCTACAAGAAATTTTTTGCATATCTTCTTCCAGAAAGCTTGGAACCAAATACTTTGGTTCAGTTTTTATCTACCGATTATAAATTTGCAGTCTCCTTTTCAATTTTGGTTATCGTATTGTTAGTTAGGCCAACGGGAATTCTTAAAGGGAAAACACTATGAGAGCAAATTTAAATGTAGTTCTGGCTTATCTAATTATGCTGTCATTAATTGTAATTGTTGGGATTTTTCAGTCATGGTCTTTTGCTTTATCTATTTTGAATCTTTGTTTGATCTCAGCGGTTATGACAATGGGGGTTAATATACAGTGGGGTTATGCTGGTCTATTTAATGTAGGGATTATGGGCTTTACCGCGCTGGGTGGTCTCGCGGCTGTTTTAGTATCAGTTCCCCCTGTTAGAGAAGCTTGGCAGGTCGGTGGCTTAAGCATGATAGCAAGTCTAGCTATAATTATTGCAATAGTACTGGCCGTCAGATTTATTTTAAAGCAATATCCAAAATCTAATAAAAGAACTTTTTCGATTACAGCTGTTATCGTAGTTGGATTAATTATTGCAAGATTGGTGTTTGGACCTGCTGTTGAGTCTATCGAAGCGATCAGTCCTGCAACAACAGGTTTTTTGGGAGGACTTGGCCTTCCAATTATATTTTCTTGGTTTGTAGGTGCATTATTTGCTGCCGGGGTTGCCTATGTAATAGGAAAAATTACTCTTGGTTTAAGATCAGATTATTTAGCAATCGCAACTCTTGGAATTTCAGAAATAATTATTGCAATTCTTAAACACGAAGATTGGCTTGCGAGAGGTGTAAAAAATGTAATAGGTCTGAAAAGACCAGTGCCTTATGAAGTTAATCTTCAAGAAACAGATTGGTTTATAAATTTAGTTGAAAAATTTCATAGTAGATCTTTAGATTTAATAAATGATCCTTCGGAAAAACAAGAGGCCATTAAGCAACTTGTTATTGAAGGATCTAGTGTCTTCGTCAAACTTTGTTATGCAGGTCTTTTTGCCATTGTTGTAATTATCTTATTAATATTATGTCAAAAAGCTCTTTATTCTCCTTGGGGAAGAATGATGCGAGCAATAAGAGATAATGAAGAAGCAGCAAATGCAATGGGCAAAAATGTTGTAAAACAGCATCTAAATATTTTTATTTTAGGATCTGCAGTTGTCGGAATAGCCGGGGCAATGCTTGTAACTTATGACGGTTTATTTACACCTGGAAGTTTTCAGCCTTTAAGATTTACATTTTTAATTTGGGTAATGGTTATTGTGGGTGGTAGTGGAAATAATTTTGGTGCAATCCTTGGGGGATGTGTTGTCTGGTTTGTGTGGATTGAAGCTGCACCTGCAGCGCTTTATTTAATTAATCTTTTTACGAGCGCAGGAGAAATAAACCCNTTTAAAGCACATCTNATTGAAAGCATTCCTTATTTTAGATACCTAATAATGGGGATGGGCTTGTTATTAATTATGCGTTATAGACCTAAAGGCATTATCCCCGAAAAAATTAAACATGTTTAAGAAGTTAAAGCTTGGATTTCCGCTTAGGTTTAAAAAAGCCAAATTGCCTACTAAACAAAGGCTAGTAGGTAAATATTCAATTTTAGAACCAATTAAAATCAGCAAACATGCAATTAATCTTTATGAGAATTTTTCTAAGGATAAAACCAATAGAATTTGGGCTTACATGCCTTATGGGCCATTTCAGAATTTTAAATCATTTCAAAATTATTTGAAGAAATATTGCTTAAAAAAGGAACCTTTTTTTTATGCTATATATTCAAAAAAATTCAAAACATACTGTGGTTTGGCAAGTTATCTAAGGGCAAAACCTGATGTGGGAGTAATTGAAGTAGGTTGGATTACATATTCGCCAATTCTTCAAAAAACAGTCGAAGCAACTGAAGCGATGTATCTTATGATGAAAAACGTTTTTGATAATTTAAAGTATCGCAGATATGAATGGAAATGTGATAACCTTAATTTTAAATCCAAAAAAACAGCTTTAAGATTAGGATTTAAATATGAGGGCGTTTTCAGACAAGCTACAATTTACAAAAAAAGAAATAGAGATACGGCTTGGTTTTCGATCATTGATAAAGAATGGGTAAAATATAAAAAAAATTATAGGAGATATTTAAAAAATTCAAATTTTAATGAAAAACATATTCAAAAGAAAAAATTAAAATTAATATAATTGTAATTTACTATATTATTTTTCTGGAAGCATAGCGTTCAAAACAAATGCCAACAATCCCGCTGGAATTAATCCAGTTGTTAGCAATAAAGGTAGGTTAAATCCAAGATGTGGAATATGACTTGCAAATTCGGGTTTTAAAGACATCCCAATACCAAAAGAAAGCGATAGGGCTAATATTAATAGATTTCGTCGATTCATTTCCGATTGAGCAATTAATTTGATACCTGCTGCTGTTATTAAACCAAACATAATGATGGCTGCCCCACCAAGTACGGACTCAGGCATAGCGGCAATGACTCCGCCTAACTTAGGAAACAAACCTAGGATAATCAAAAGAACCCCAGCAATTGTTCCCACATGTCTACTAATAACTCCGGTAAAAGCAACAAGTCCTGCGTTCTGTGAGTACGAAGTATTTGGCATTGCGTTAAATATTGATCCAAATGCTGTACCAAGTCCGTCAGCCATGATACCTCCAGACAACTCCTTATTGGTTGCCTCTCTGTTTGCTCCACCCATTGTAGTAGCGCTTATGTCACCAATAGATTCAATAGTTGTTACTACAGCCATAAACAACATCAAAATGATAGCTGCAGGTACAAACTTTATTCCGTACTGAAAAGGTGTCGGTAATGCAAACCAATCAGCATTTGCAATTTTACCATAGTCAACCATGCCCAATGCCATAGCTGCTATATAGCCAACCACCATTCCAACTAGAATAGATCCTGAAGACCAAAATCCTTTAGCGCGTTGGTGTACAACTAATGCAACAATTAAAACAGTAAATGTTAAAAAAAGATGACGACCACTTCCAAATGATTCTGGTTTGTTGTTAAGTAACCATGCACCGCCTCCAGCATACTGAAATCCAACACCAAGTAGACTAATGCCAATCATCAACACAACAATACCGGTCACCAATGGTGGAAACATATGCCGAATAGGTCTTAACATTTTTCCAATGTACATTTGAAAAAGGCCTCCTATAAAAGCAGCAGTAAAGATTGCTCCAAGACCTAAAGCTTTAAAAGGTAGCATTATTGGGATGAAAGCAAAACTTGTACCTTGAATAATTGGAAGTCTTGAACCAACTTTTCCGATACCTACGGTTTGTATGATTGTTGCTACTCCAGCAACAAATAAAGCCATTTGAATTAAAAAAATCTTTTGCTCTG
>JGI12207J13218_1000050_pt1 | contig 17170 bp, 15 predicted proteins | sample DeeseametaMP0372_FD_13218 | JGI IMG/M metagenome (IMG submission 13218) | reverse complement strand
AGGAAGTGGCAGGCAGCTGGGTCATTTGTTTTTAAGCCTCCTAACAAGAGATCTACAGTTTGCCGTTTCCAATGTTCATCCCCGTGGTTTTCTCTCCTGTTTCTGAAATCATTTACTTACTTTTCAATTGAAGATTGTCTTATTGATATTGATATTGTTATCATGTCGTGATTACAAATCTCCATCAAAGGGTCATAGATGATTGAATCACTGTTTGCCAGAATCGACTCCAAACGTGAAGAACTGGTTTCATTTACACAGGAATTAGTACGTATTCCAACTATCAATCCTCCGGGAGAGGATTATTTACTATGCGCGGAACTGCTGGGAAACCGTTTGGCGAAAAGGGGTTTTTCACTGCTTTATGAACGCGCCAATAATACCCCCGGAGACACAGAGCGTTACCCCCGTCATAATGTGATTGCACGTATTGAAGGCAAACATTCCGGACCATGTGTTCATTTCAACGGACACCTTGATGTTGTTGTTACTGGCAGCGGCTGGACTGTTGACCCCTTTGAGGGACTGGTGCGTGACGGAAAAATTTATGGGCGCGGCACCTGCGACATGAAGGGCGGACTAGCATCCGCAGTAATTGCCATGGAGGCTATCCTGGAAGAAAGCATTGATTTTCCGGGCGCAATCGAAATTTCCGGAACTGTTGATGAAGAAACCGGAGGATACGGTGGAGTTGCCTTTTTGGCAGAAAAAGGGTTTTTCTCAAAACCGCGGGTCGATCATGTAATTATTCCGGAACCTTTGAATGTTGATCGTGTCTGTCTCGGACACCGGGGTGCATGGTGGGCGGAAGTTGAAACATTCGGTCGAATCGCACACGGCTCAATGCCTTTTCTCGGCGATTCCGCCATTCGACACATGAGTGCATTTTTGGAGCTAATTGAGTCACGGCTTTTTCCTGCACTGGACAAAAAACAAACACGAATGCCGGTTGTTCCAGAAGGAGCAAGGCGATCCACTTTGAATCTGCAGGCAGTTCACGGAGGTGAAGCCGAATCTTTTGAAGGCTTACCGAGCCCTTGTGTTCCGGACTCCTGCAGACTCATTATGGACAGACGTTTTTTAATTGAAGAAGATATCACGGAAGTCAAAGCAGAAGTCACAAACTTATTGGATGAACTCGCTGATTCCCGTCCGAATTTTCGCTATCAAATCCGGGACATTATGGAATTTTTACCCACCATGACCGACGCGGATGCCCCGGTTGTCCAAGCCGTCAGTTCTGCAATTCAGAGCATCCTGGGCAAAACTCCTGAACATGTCATTTCTCCCGGTACCTATGATCAAAAACACATTGCCCGCATCGGACATCTGCATGACTGTATTGCCTACGGTCCAGGCATCCTTGACCTTGCTCACCAGCCGGACGAATACATAGTGATTGATGATATGGTTACGGCAGCCAAAGTGATGGCGGCATCAACGCTGGAATTATTAGGTGTTAATTTGTAGCATATGGTTTTTCAATCTCAGCACTTGCTCTTCCCTGAAAACTAAAAGCAATAATCCGTAAAGCAAGGCTGAACCAAGCAGTATTCCTCCAAAAATCACCCAGTTGTAAACAAGAAAAGGTCCGTTTTCCCATGATCCATATCCTCTGTAATACCAGGCAAAACCTCCCATTCCTGCTGAAGCCAGCATATAAAGCAAAGACGACCGCAGGGGCCACCAATGTTTACGTAATTCGGATTGCTTGAGCAAAAAGAGCGACAACAGAATCCACTGAAACCAGGTTCCTGCAGCAAGCCCCAGGGCCAGGCCAAATATTTCCAGGCTTTGACTCCACCACCAACCCAGAAGCCCTGTCAGCAAAATACTGAACATTGAAACTTTGACCGGAGTGCGGGTATCTTTAAGTGAAAAAAACACTGAAGTCTGCAACCGAATCATTGCTACCGCAGGAATACTCAATGCAAAAGCCTGCAGCGTGAGCGAGGTATTTTGAACGTCGCTCCATGCATACGCTCCATGCAGATAGAGCATAGACACAATCGGTTCTGCAGCAACAGCCAAACCTATGCTGGCCGGAAAGATGACCAGTAAAGTTGTGGACATGGTAAAGCGCAGGGTGTTGCGGATTTTCTCCCAGTTTTCGGCAGCAGTGTGCTGACTTAATTCCGGAAAGCCGGCTGAAGTGATTGCAAAAGCAAATACACCCAAAGTCAGTTCCGAGAGTCGGCTGGCATTGTAGTAATGCGTGACTTGCCCTGTGGGCATGAAACTGGCGAGGTTGCGCAGCACAATGATATTGATTTGATAGACCGCCACTCCCAGCAAAGACGGACCAAGCAGTTTCAGCAGGCGCTGAATATTCTCATCATTGAGAAAATTTTGCGGTTTGAAGGATTGCCCAACTTTTCTCAGTGAGGGTATTTGAATTAATATTTGCGCGATTCCACCCAGAAGAACACCGATACCGATGCCGATCATCGGTTCTTCCAACAATGGAGAAATACCGAATGCTGCCCCGATAATTCCGATATTTAATAAAATCGGTGCTGCAGCCGGAGCTGCAAAACGGCCTTCGGCATTGAGTACCCCCATTGCCCAGGCAACGAGCGAAACAAAAATCAAATATGGAAACATGACTCTGGTCAGCAGCACCGTCAAGTCGTATTTTTCCGGACTTGAAGCAAAACCTGCCGCAAACAGATAAACCAACTGAGGACTGAAAAGAATTCCCAAGCCGGTCAGAATAGTTGTTGCTGCCAGGACGAGCCCTAAAGTTTTTGCCGCAAATTTCTTTGCAGCTTCAGGATCCTTGCGTTCACGGATTTCTGTGTAGAGAGGAAGAAAAGCAAGAGTCATCGAACCCTCTGCAGTCAGGCGGCGCAGGACATTCGGAATTGTAAAAGCCTGCACAAAAGCATCCGTCACCCAACCGGCACCAAAGACATGCGCAATCACTAAATCCCGCGCTGCACCCAAGATTCGTGAAAAAAGGGTAAAGATTGTAACCGTCCGCGCGTTTTTCAGAATGCGTCCGGACTCCTCAGGATTGTTTTTCAAAGGAATGAATGTCAAGTGGTTCAATGTTGACAGATTGGGTTCAGAATCACGACCCCGGCAGACTTGCGGTCAACTACCGAAAATTGCGGACTTACCGAGTTCTGATTCGATTTCAAGTAAGCGGTTATATTTTGCAATGCGCTCGCTGCGTGAAGCTGAGCCAGTTTTAATTTGCCCTCCGGCCATTGCAACTGCAAAGTCTGCCATAAACGTATCTTCAGTTTCACCGCTGCGGTGCGAAATAATATAATTCCAGCCTGCTTTTTGGCAAAGCTGAATGGTGGCAACAGTTTCAGAAACTGTCCCGATTTGATTGAGTTTAATCAGAACCGCATTGGCCGCATTTTTACTGATCCCTTTTTTGACAAAATCTGTGTTTGTCACAAACAAATCATCTCCAACAATTTGAACTTTTTTACCAAGTTTTTTGGTAATGGCTGAAAAACCGTCCCAATCATGCTCATCCATCGGATCTTCAATTGATACAACCGGATATTTTTCAACCATACTACTGTAAAATCCCAGCATCTCCGTTGAATTTTTTGTGCCCTGTCCGGACTTAAAAAAGTCATACGCACCTTTTTTATAAAAAGATGACGCTGCGGCATCCATGGCCAGTGAAATGTCTTTTCCGGGTTCATATCCGGCAGCCTTAATTGCTTCAAGAATTACTTCGCATGCCTCTTCATTGCTTTTAAGATTTGGCGCAAAACCGCCTTCGTCACCTACACTTGTCGCATAGCCTTTTTTAAGCAGGATTTTTTTCAGCGCATGAAATGNTTCCGCGCCATAACGCAAGGCTTCCCGGAATGTTGGTGCGCCAATCGGCATAACCATGAATTCCTGCAAATCTACACTATTGTCAGCATGTTCTCCGCCATTGATAATGTTCATCATCGGCATCGGTAAACGGAATCCGCCCACACCTCCGAGATAAGCATAAAGTGGAAGGTTGTGTGAATTGGCCGCAGTTACCGCAACGGCCATGGAAACACTGAGAATTGCGTTTGCGCCCAAATTACTTTTGGTCGCAGTGCCGTCCAGTTTCAGCATCATCCTGTCAATTTCTGCCTGCCGATCCGGAGTCATTCCCAGCAGTTCCGGTGCAATTTCCTGATTCACATTTTCTACAGCTTTGAGTACTCCCTTTCCGGCATAACGGGCTTTGTCACCATCCCTGAGTTCAAGGGCTTCATTTTCACCAGTTGATGCTCCGGACGGAACAGACGCAGTTCCGGTTACTCCGTTTTCAAGNNTNACTGTGGAGCGNATTGTTGGATTTCCGCGTGAATCCAAGATTTCCATGGCTTTAATAGATATTATTCGATCTCTCATAAGGGCTCTTTTGGGATGGTGATTTCATGTGCAAAATATTTTAGCTTCCATAAAAGTATCACTCATCTGAATCCGCTTCAATCTAAAACATAGTTCNCCTTTTGTCCTTCACCTTAAGACAGTAATTCTGAACTTGCTGTGGTTTTAATAATCCCTGTATATTGGAATTCAATTCCATATTAAACGGAAAAATGGAACAGGGTGAAAATGAATAAACCTCTCTCCAACACAATAAAAGCTATTCCGGTTTGGTATTCAGGAAGCCTTAATTAATGGATCAATATCCGTATTTATTAGATGAATAAGGGTTATCTGACTTTGAAGATTTGCCTCCATCGTTCCTATTCGGTTTTACGAAAGGAGGAATGCGGCCCACCAATTTTTCAATCAGTATCAGTTCTTGATCTGAATGGTTGATCACCGGTGCTTGTTCAATCCGTTTTTCTCCAGAGTAGATGAAACGTGGTTGGTCATGATGACTGGTGGTGACGGTTTCGCTGATTTCGGGGGCATCCTTAACCTGCAAATGGGAAGTCCCGTAACAGGTACACACGTAGGTTTTTTCAGAATCAGCCTCAAGATAGACTCCAGTTCCCTTGATTCCAATAACGGCTGTAACGGTTCTCAATGTACGCTTTTTCCCGGCAAAAACTGAAAGTATTGCTCATGATCTGAGACCGAATCCGGAAATTTAGTTTTGTTTCCTGTCAAGTGTAGGGTTAAGTTCCAGTCTGCTGTTTCCCCGGATAATAAATGCATCTCTACCAATAACAAAGACAGCAGATCCGGCTGATCCTGTACTGATCAAAGCATCATTTTCTACAAGCACACCATCAGTTCCTTTCAACTGGTCGGGCCGGATTCTACGTCCGTTAATGAAAACTTCACCAATGATTTGTCTCATGCCGGCAGGCAGAGTACAACTGTTCAGAAGAAACACGATTGTACCCATCACTCCTGAGTATGAAAGAAATTTCAGCACCTCACGCCTGCTGTACTGATTTATTTTTTCAAATGAATCGTTATCCACTTAATAGAAACCCAAATTTGGTGGTTTTAGTTGAAACCAATATATACCTTCATATTGTATTTTTTACAAGTAATTGGGAATTTAATGAAATAGATTTACATCTTAATTCTCCTCCCAAATCCACAAATTGTTTTGCTCTTTGATCAACGCAATTGTAAATTATGAAAATTATTTTATAATTTTTTTATTTTAAAATAATAATAAATTAGTCTGTATTAACAATATATTAGCCCAGTATTTAATAGATTATTCAACTTTTTCCTATCCTGATTATATTTTCAGGCAACAATATTGCTACATAGAGTATAAGGCCGTTAAAACTTTCGGCAGCATTGGTGATAAATTCTAAATTTCCGGATTAGTTTTTTGGAACAGCGAGTTTGGAAAGATAATAAACAGAGTTTTCGAGAAAGTAGTATGAGCAAGGTTTTTTACCCATTTACTGAACAGCCCAAAACAGAGCAGAAGTCACAGAATGAAGATTGGCAAAAAGAGGAGAACTACCTTAACCTCTGGGGTTATTTAAGAAGGAGGTATCCCAATGTTGATTTGGAAGATAAAAAGTTTTTGGATTTAATCGAACTGAAAACTACACTCGAAGGTCCGCATAAACTGAGAGAATGGAACGAAGATATAGCTTCTGTCAGGAAGCATTGATCCCCGGTCGTGAGCCAGGCAATTCAAGGGTACAATTTCATGAAGTCCTTTGACAGCAACGACAAATCTTTTGAAGAGCGTTTTGATCCTAAGCTCCGTACAATTGGAGACTCCCAACTCCAAAATCATGATCAGGAAAAAGAACAAACTCCCACCTCAAAATTTTTTCGGTTAGAATTTTCTGAATCGATTCCGCTTGAGACAAAAACATTTTTGAGCGAAAAACTTCCCGACATGCTTGATTTTCCAGGCAGATTAGGTTTGAAAATAAATTACGCCAGCCATCTGCTGCGTTTTATTGATCAGACAACATACGAGACTGAAATCGGCTCACCTCTACCAAAAAATGTTACACTTCCTGCCTCACGAATAGATTCCTTCATTGATTCAAGATCATTCAAGGTGACGATCATTCTGCCAAAAAAACTGGAAACTGCAGAAGTTATCGTCAACATTACTCGCAATGTATTTTCAAAATTNTTCGGAAATATATTCTTCAATGAGCAAATCCTGCCTCTTGAGTTTTACCAGCAAAGTGTGAAAGGACAAAAACAAATTACTGCCGCAATTCCTGAAATACTGGACCTGGTCAAAGAATTTAATTTTCATTCAGATAGTTTGGAAGGACATTGTGAAAGTGTTGCAAAGTCATACCGTCTTTCCATGGAAAAAGAGGGAGATCAAATCCGGAAGCAATTAATAGATGAGTGGCGCGAAAAGTGGAAAGCCCAGTCACTCTCAACCGAAGAACAACATACACTTTCCTCCATTTTTACCGAGTTTAAGGAATTGTTCCGGACAAATCCCGAGCAATTTAATCAGAAAGTGAGTGAACGAGTCAAGCAGTTGAATTCACATTTACATTTCATTCTGCCCCATGAGATGCGGGTTTATGAAAATTTTGAACAAGAACGATTCTCACATTACATCCGCTCTGTGCTTCACAAATTGGAAGAAATTTCTGCACTTACCGGATTTATTGAAGAACTGTACGAACAATTGAAACAACCTCCGGAAGCTGTAGAATTAGACGGAGTCGGTACACAAATTCGATCCAGAATGCGACAGTTGAGAAAAGAGAAAAAAGTGATTCTCTTTTATGTTCCGGAGATGCCGCAAAATTCGGAATTGGACAATATACGGCAAAAATTTCCATTGCGCCTGATAAAAATGCTTCCTTCCGGAACCCCTTTGAAAGAATGGTCAAAAGAAATAAAAAAGATGGAAAAGCACTATGCCGAGTCAATTTATTCTAAACTGTATTCTGCACTTCACAGTTTAAGTGCGTGGACACAGTCGCCGGAGGAATCAAGGGCAGCAGGTTTTTTGGAAAGTGCTGATGGTCTGCGCCTGAAAAGGCTTATGTCAGTTATGAAATTTCGATTGCCGGCAATCAAGTCAATACAGAGTTCCCTTGGAGTGTTACTGGACACCAACGAGGAGGCAGTACTGCAGGCAGAACCGGACACGGTCCCTCAAAGACAGTTGATACCTCTGGATGATTTTAGAAAAGCCTGGAGCTATTTCTGCTCTTCGGTGCTGACTTTGCTTTATTATCAGGAGTTCACTGAATCAGCAGGGCTACCGCAAGGTTTCAGGGCCGATAATTACCTTAAATCAATCTGGGAATTTGTGGACCGGCAATGTTCACGCGGAATCAATCATTTTCACATAGTTAGGCTGTTGTGGCTCATTTACGAAAAAAACCCGGAAAACGATGCTTTGACATTCATTCTTTACTGTATTCAAAATCCCCAGGATATTCTGCGTTACACTTTACATCAGGTAATGCGCCCGCAAACGGACAAAACACCGGTAAAACGCCGCCTGGAGAAGCTACCCCATTATGGCGAAGCTTTGATCACTGCATACCAAAACCGGCTGCTGGAAGCCCTTGTCTAAGCTGCAGCGCTTCTTAGTGAGGTTTCAGCTTTATTTTTGGACTTATTGATTTCGGCAGGGATTTTCTGGGCGACTGCCAGTGGAAGAAGATAAGGCTTCAATTTGAGAGATTTCAGTGGGAAATCTGGATAAGATTAGAGGCAGAGATAAGAATGAAGAACAACTCCATTGCCGCAATAAATGCCAGCACTTTGGCTCCTCTTTGCAGAAAACTAAACAACAAAGCTAGAAAACAAACAAAAGTAACGGAGGCCAAAATGGTAACCCCTAAAAACGGTATTACATCACCATAACCTAACATTGCTGTCCATCGCCAGCCGGTAGGCGCTCCGGTTTTTTCCAGAAACTGCGTTAAAGATAATGACCAGTACTTAGGCAGTTCTTCCAGCGGAACGAGCGGAGTCAGCACTCCGAAAATATACAAAATGAATCCCATAATCAGAACAAGTAAACCCAGATTACTTATGTGATATATAATTTTTGCGTATATATGCTGCTCTGGAGCATTTTCAAAAACTATAGATTTTTCCATTAGTTCTCCAAGTTTGTACTCAAATACCAAAAGCTTTCAACAGGGAACGTACTCCTGCCAAAAGAAGAACTGTGATGACGATGTAACGAATTACAGTTGGTTTAACTTTTGGAAGCAACTTTGAACCAATTCTTGCCCCCAGCATGATACCGACCATTGAGGGAACAACTATTATTGGCAAAACTGCTCCTTTATTCATGTAAATCCAGGCCGCTGTGCTGTCCGTAATTGAAAGCGCAAAACTGCTTGTAGCAACTGCGACTTTTACCGGTGCTCCCATCAACAAGTTCAAAATGGGAACATTCGCCCAGCCTGCACCCAATCCAAAAAAACCTGCCAGCAAACCGACGACCACAAAACCGAACATACCTCTCTTTGTGTGGTGAACAGTCCAACTAACTTCTTTGCCCGTAGTTTCTTCGGTGTAAATACCATTGATTTGCAAAAGCTCGGTCAATTTGTTTCCCCTGCTCACTTCAGGGTTCTCCNTGTTTTTTGCAAACAGCATGATGAAAACGATAGTGATAATCGTTAGACCCAGGCTCCCGTGAATATATGCCGGATTCAGTGCAGAAAGCCAAAGTCCCAGAAATGCCCCTACAATTGCAAAGGCAGAAGCAATCAACGCAGTCGGTAGCGCGAGCTTCAAACTAGCCAGGTTTTTTTCCAGTAAATGTGGAGCAGCAGCAAGTGAACTGCCGAGGGCAATAAACAAGCCTGCACCTCGGACAAAGTCGATGTGAAACGGGAAAAAACCACTAACCAGAGGGACAAACAAAACACCGCCGCCAATTCCGGCCATTACACCGAAAACACCCATGAAAAAGGTTGTGAAAAATAAGGCCGTCGGCCAGCCCCACCAGGGCATTCCAGATATTTCCGTAGAAGCGGCCCAAAGTATAGTTGGAATAAGTAGTAAAGCGGGAATTAAACTGAATTTGATCAGGATACTCTTCTTCATTGAGGGTGGCTCCCTTACCGTTCCACAGGAAAGCCTGCTATCGTCCAGTCTGCCATTCCGGAACTGTTGATACAGACAACATTTTCCAAACCCTGCATTCCAAGCATTGTGTAAACAGTTTGTGCCCTGCGTCCAGAGTGGCAATGTACAAATATTCTTTGATAACTGCTGAGCTCTTCAAGAAACGACTGTTCGTTACCCATGGGAATATTTAAACTACCGGGGACATGACCTTGAGAATACTCGTTGGGCGTCCGTACATCAATTACCCTCTCTGTAGATTTCAGATTATCCAGCAACTGATACAAATCATGCATAGTAAAATTATCTTCATTTACATGACCAAGTTCCAGTGAAAAACCGCATTGAAGATTCTGAGAAACAGTCGAATCAATGCGTTTAGGCTTTGGCAAATCCAGATTTTTCATAATTTGGACAAATTTTTCCAACGTTTGTCCGCTGCCAATTCTGGGATTAAAAGCTTTTTCTTCTCTGATACATGAGGCTGTACGTCCCAGATAATCATGACCAGGATAAACCAAGGTGTCGTCCGGATAGGAGTACAGTTTTTGAGTAATACTTTCATAAAGTTTTTCCGGATCACCCAACTGGAAATCGGTGCGTCCGCAACCGCGAATCAACAAAGAGTCTCCTGTAAAGAGCATCCCTTCCGTATAAAAACTGGTACAGGCATCTGTACGTCCGCGGGAGTCGCAATTGCTTTGAGGCTAAAGTGTCCAAACTCTAACTCATCTCCATCTTCAAGAAGAATATCTGCACATTCAATTCCGGCAGGCTCACCAAAAACACTTTTTGCTCCAGTAGCTTCACGCAGCATACATGAAGAAGTAACATGATCCGCATGGACATGCGTATCAATTACATATTTTAGCTCAACTCCCAGTTCTTCTATGAACTGTAGACTTAGATCAAATTGCTCTTTAACCGGATCAATTATCAGGCCTTCCATAGTTTCAGAATCAAACAAAAAATACGTGAATGTTCCCGTATCCTTGTCAAAAAATTGTCGGAAGACCAACTTGGGCTGGTTTGGTTTAGCCATTGAATTTGTCATTTTAATTCAGGTACAAAATACTTCCTTTATCAAATCGAATAATTGTGTAATTTGATCGTTGGAAAAACTGTAAAAAGAGTAGGTTGTTTCACGTCGTGAGACTAAAACGCCTCGGCTTTTCAACAAAGCTAAGTGCTGTGACAGAGTCGACTGTTTAATTCCAGTGTAGTATTCCAGGTTCTGGACTGTTTGTTCACCCTCGCGCAAGGCACACAAAATACGCAGGCGGGCAGGATGAGACATAACCTTTAAACACTGTGCTGCAGTTTCAATATTTGCATCCTGCTCGCCAAATAGTTGTTCGAGCTCACGTTTTAATATTTCGTTTTTACTTGCTGAAGTTTTCATGGTATCTCCTTTTCATTAGTAAATATCGTAATATACAAATATAAATAAATCAAATTTATTCTCTGAATACCAGAAAGCAATATCCAATTCCTGTTAGGTGAACTTGATAAAGAAAATTTGTATAAACCGTTATTACTAACTATGTAACTGTAATTATTATTGATATTTTCTCATTATTCCGCGGACCCACATCCCGCTAAGTTTTTCAATATTCCATAGTAAAATGTTCTAATAATCCACAGGAAATGGCATGTTTTTCGCAGGGGTTTAATCAATGATTTAACAATATTTAAGTTATTAGGAGGCAAATATGAAATGGTTAAAATTTGAAACTCATGAGGAAGAGGAAGTATCAGATCCTGAAAACTCCTATATTTTAGTTTATTTGGGTCCTGAAGCTCTAAAACACGCAGTCATAGTAGANGATTTTGGGACATTCCAGGACAGTCCGGAGTGCATTCCCGGCGGACGTCTTTTAGAGGTTAGTCGTCAATATAGTTATCGTTTGCGGCAAGTTGCAGATTTGGTTGAAGAGCCCCTGGAAGAACAAAAAATTCTTATGAAAGCACAGTCAAAGCGCAACTTTCACGCAGAAATCCGACCAGAAAAGCGCCTTGAGAAAAAAGAGGATGACTTGATGATTGGTGGTCCCAATGATTCTTATCCAGAATCTGCAATAGGCGACGCCGGTAACACGGGAAATACCAATGAACCGCAGCAAAATGTGAAGCCTGAACAAGTTCCATTTAAGGACCTTGAATCACTTTTTGTAAAATAGTCAGGACTTAATCAGGCAGTGAAATCTGCTGCCTGGACATATTCAGCCTCATAATACTTTTAATTCAAAGGCTGAATTTTCCCCCTCCGCAAAGTCAACAGCTGCAATTCACGTTCAACTTTACCCATTTCATCGAAGCGTAAATTGCCGGTAACACCGGGAAACATCTGCATATTTAACAAGGCATCCCGCAGATCGCGGTGGCTCTGATTTCGCTCGTCTTCAAGCAACCGCATCAAGATTATTAGCGTATCATAGGCAAAAGCAGTATAAGCTGTAGGACCAATATAATTTTGATGCCGATATAAAATCCGCTCATGCAGCCTTAACAGTTGCTGCACGGCCGGTGTTTTACTTTGTAGGAAAAAACTGTCCACAAATACGGGGTTTTTCACTCCTCGAAGTCCCGGAGCATACGGCAGGGCTGAATCATTCCAACCACTATCTCCCAGAAAAGTCGTTTTTCTCATTTTGTACACTTCACTGTATGGAAAGATGAGACTTAAATTTTTTACACCACCCGAACCAACGGCTACAAAAACGGCATCAAAGTTGTGAATCGGCACTTCCTTCTCTTTAAGTTCCTTCAAAATTATTTTGTCTTCTGTACCCAAACGTCTTATTTTGCCTGTGAAAGTATCGAATTCGTTCACTAGACTTTTTTGACCTTCATCCTTAAAACCTTCAACTGCAACTACTTTGCATCCCTTCAGAACTGCGGCATCCCAAAATAGTCTCATTTTTTGTCGACCTTCCCGTGTTTTTGCATAAAGTATCAGGAAACGGCAAGCCTGGAGCTCACTCGTTGCATATTCCAACAATTCTTGGATTTCCTGTTTCCAGCTTTGATTATTACGAAATATAAATTCACCAAGTTCCGGAATGCTTTCTGTCAAAGAAAGAGAAATTAAAGGAACCCGCAAACGCTCAGCTTCTTCTGCAGCAGCCTCTGATGTTTTCCGGGCAAGAGGTCCAATGATGGCAATCACCCTTTCCGTCTCCACCAATTCGCGTACCAAGCTTTTGGTTATTTCCGGATTCAACTGTGAATCACGTACCACAAGTTCCCAAGAATCTTCAAATTTCCTCGAATCAGATTCCGCCTGAGCATTGTCTTTATCTTCTGATTTGCCGGTTATTTCATTTTCTTGCGAAGCCTCATCGTCACCCATGTTTTCAGGCACTGCAGGAATTTCGTTTGCATGAAGTGCCAGCCACAAACCATTCATAGTTTGCTGTGCCAATCGGGAAACTTTTACGCTGGAACTGCTCAAGGGAAGTATTACCCCAATTCGGCGAGGATTGACGTTCAAAGCATTTGTATAGCGGATCTGTATTTGCTTCAAAACTTCAAGCTCTTCCTGATCTCCTATTACCCTTGCAGCAGACATTCTTTGCTCTAAAATCCCCAATGCATCACGGTAACGTTTCAGTTTAGCCAGAAGTTCCAATTCCATTATGAATATTTTTTTCTGCAGCCATTTAACATTCTTATTATTCTCTGATAAAATTCGCAGTATTTCAGGAGACTGAACTTGATTTAACAAACCATTCAATTTTTCCATACTGGCAACATTAGCAGTTTTTGCTTTATTCATTCCTTCAAGGCGATATTGTATTGCAGTTAAAAGATCGCCTTCAAGAAATGCTTCGTTACTGAGAATGAACAAAAAATCACTGCGGAATTTTGCTTCCAGAGTTTCCACTGCACGTTTCCTGAAAATCAAATTTTGACTGAGAGGCTTATGCTGAGCCATCAGTGATTTGTTCAAAAAATAAAACATCAAAGAGGCCATCTTACTTTCTGGACGTTCGCTCAAAAATACTTCTGCTAACTGCTCTGCAGAAGACCACTTTTTCAAATAATAAAGCAATTGTACTTTCAGCCGTGTACGCTCATCAATCTCCAACTGATCTTCTATTTCCTCGTACATTTCCCTGGCCGCTACCGGATCTGATATGAGCAGCCTTTCAATTTCTGTTATCAGCATTTTTATTCCCGCAAATTCTGAATCAGCCCACTCCACCCTAGTTTCTGCATTATGCATTTCTGAAGCAGTATCCAGGTTAGTGGATGTAGATTGCTCTGTACTGCTAAACCAGGGAAAAAGTCTGCTTAAAAAAGAGCCTGAAGGATTTTCGCTTTGATCTTTCTGTTCTATCAAAGGCAGGGCAGGTTTTTGAGGAACTGTTGAAAAATATTGTCCGCCGGTTTCAAGAGGAATTAGGAACGATTCCGGCAGAACTGTAGGAGTGGAGGACAAGTCAGAAGGTCTCAACGGAATATTTTGCAAAGTAAGCTCCTGTTTGCCGAAAACATCCTTATTTTCCTCCAACCACTCGCTGTCACTCAGCAAACTTTGGGCATGAGCTGTTACAGTTACTGTTTGAAAGTTCCACACGCTCAGTAAAGTGACAAGTAAAATTGGGAAAATTATAACTTGAAGTAAAAACACTTTGTATGCCGTTTTCTTTAATTGTTTAAAGCTGTAATTCTGGCCGGAATTCGGTGGTTATCTTCCCGAATTGTGAGCTGTTGACTGTCAAAATACTCTAACAAATCAATTGCATGTTTGCGAGAAATGTTTAGTAATTCTTTGAATTGGATTACAGTAATGTTTGGATTTTCACTAAAATAAAACCGCAGACTTTCTATAATTGATGCAATTTGCTCTGGAATATAGTGTAAATCCTCTGCAACCCGTACAAGTCGTTTTGAATGTGCTGCAGATTTGAGTAATGTCATTCCATCCTTTTCGTTTAAACCCAGTTCCTGGAGTAAATGTGTACGGCGTAAAGGTTGAAAACCACCGGACTTAATCAATTCAAGGCAGCGTGCAAGACTGTCTTCCCTGCTTTGTGATGCCTGCGGCTGATGTTCTGCTAAGGAAATATACTGATCATTTTGTGTAAACAGACCAACCTTCACCAGATATTTTAGCAGTTTTTCAACCTCTTTTTCTGTAAAAATCAAGGAAAGTTTACCACCAAGTTCAGAACGGGTCATCCCATCGCGATCAGGGAATTTTTTGTGATGCTGCTCCAACGCTTTGCTCAAAAATTTGCCGATTCGCACAATATGCTCCACATGCAGATAACGTCCTGTGAGAGGTTCAACACAAAGTACTTTCTGCTGACTTTGCAAAAGCTGTAAAGCTTTTCCGGACTGCCTGCTGGAAAGGCCGGTACGAACCGAAAATTCAGACTCAGTTACTCCCCGAACAGACTGCAAATAGATCACTTCTTCAGATCGAATATTTTCATCACCAACATGAAGACGTTCCAGCCGTTCAGGAAGTTCGTGCTGTACTCTCCTGGATTTACCGGGAGAAGGGTCAATCACCATTCCTCCACCTAAGGTAATCATTGGTGAATAACTCCGGACGATAAATCGGTCTCCATAACTACCGCTTACCAAACTTTCCAAACGTAATTGAACCAGCGCTGTTTTTCCAGGAGACAAAGTTTCACCTTCCAACAAAGCAATTCGTCCAAAAACTTCCTTGCTGCCAAGATGAACGCGAACACGGGTCCTGTTTTTCAGTGGGGCTAAAACGTCTTCCAACAGAGTCAATGACACATTAAGCAAATAACTGTTCAGTAATGATTCCGGATGCGCCAACTGGTCACCACGCTGAATTTCTTCTTTGGCGATTCCTGCTAAATTCAGGGCGGCCCTCTGTCCTGCATTAATCTCTTTGACTTCCTGGCCGTGGTTCTGCAATCCTCGAATACGTACGTTCCGCCGTTGTGGATATTGCAGTATTTCCTCATCTTGTCTAACGGTTCCGCTGAGCACAGTTCCCGTGACGACTGTGCCAAAGCCCTTTAGCGTGAAAGAACGATCAACATGAAGCCTGAATGGTTTTTCTGTTGCCGGATGCTGTATTTGTTTCGGTAGTTTTGACAGTGTCTTACGGAGTTCATCCAATCCTTCACCCGTCACTGGAGAGACAGCTAAAATCGGCGCCCCCTCAAGAAATGTTCCTTTCAGCAATTCTGAAACTTCCTCACGACAGAGTTCGACCATTTCTTCTTCTTCCACCAAATCAATTCTTGTGAGTACCACCAACCCTGTTTGAATTTTCAACAGATTACAGATATTCAGATGTTCCCGTGTTTGTGGCATCACCCCTTCATCTGCAGCTACAACGAGTAAAACTGCATCCAGTCCTGCCACGCCTGCCAGCATGTTGTGAATAAATTTTTCGTGACCCGGGACATCCACGAATGCCATTTGATTTCCTTGTTCATCCTCATAATGAGCAAAACCAAGATCAATGGTTATCCCACGTTTTTTTTCTTCTGCCCAGCGGTCCGTATCCACTCCAGTGAGAGCCTTGACCAAAGTAGTTTTTCCATGGTCAATATGTCCGCTGGTTCCGATAACAAAAGGCCGGGAGGAAAGCGCTGCAGTTTTATTTGAATCCATTTTTTAATGTGGTGGTTTGTATAATTTCTTGTATTTTAAGTAAGATGTTCCCCTAAAAAATGTGTAACTCCAGTGAGTGCAAGAATACAGTTGCTCTCAGTAATTGAAAAAACAGGTTCCTGCTTTTCGAACGGGTTGGAGACAATCTTCGTAGTAATGGTATTTAAGAATATTTGAAGAATTATTGATTTGCGTGTGCAATTATTAAAACAGTTCAAACTGCTTAATATGTTTATTCTAATATCAACATGGACAGGACTCAAGTTCCACAGGAAATATTTCACTGGCTTCAGTAAAAAAGTTTGCTATAATCAATGTGCTACGATAGATGTTATTTTGTAGAATGAAAAATTAAAGCCGGAAAAGCTTACCTTGATTTACGCTTTCAATTCTGTTTTATTGTCACTGCTTGGTGCGGAGCATAAAGTATAAACCAATTGGGATACAGCTTCAAAATCCTGTTCTCAACATGAGCAGAGACCAGTATCCGGGATCAAGTACGGGATGATAAAATTAAAATTTTTCAATAAACCCAACTTATAAGACATCAGGAAAAGATAGAATTGAGACAGCCATAACGATCTATGTTTAATTGTAAAAANTATTTTTTTATTGTTTGTTCCGGGCTNTTGTGGATATTTTCCCCAAATGGAATTTGGGCCGTTGAAAGTTATTTAAGAGATTCTACTCACAGGGGAGTAATAGATCTTTCACCATATCAAATCTTTCCTGAGAACAGGATGGGTAACGGGATTTATCTCGAGAAGAAGCTTTTAGACTCACATTCCCAACGTGTGATTCTTAAAATTGTTAACATTAAAAGTACTGAAAGCCACGTATACCTCTTTCGAGATCAAAATGGAGTTTTGGGGCTTAACATTGTAAAAGCTGAGGCAGACAGAGACGCACGTTTTTGGCAGATTGACCCGGAATTTTACCAGTATTCAAACAACATTACCGGACTTAAAAGAATTTTTAGAATATTTCAGAATAATATTCAACCCATATTACCTTACCTCCGGACCGGATCCGGAGTAACTTCTGCTGCAACTCATGTTATATTTTATCATATAGCCGACTCAAAAGAAGTCAT
>JGI12207J13218_1000044_pt1 | contig 17697 bp, 16 predicted proteins | sample DeeseametaMP0372_FD_13218 | JGI IMG/M metagenome (IMG submission 13218) | reverse complement strand
ATATGGGTACCAGCCGTCACCCATCACGCCCGCCCGCCGCATGGCTGCGTCGCTGCGGCCCGAGACCCAGATGGGCGGGTACGGTTGCTGCGCCGGAAATGGCAGTAGCGTGACATCGTCGAAATCGAAGAAATCGCCGTGATGGGAGACGTGCTNCTCAGTCCAGAGCCGCTTCATCACCTGGAGCATCTCGTCGGTGCGCTTGCCTCTGGTATGGACATCAACGCCAACAGCGTCGAACTCGATCTTGGTGCCCCTCTGACCGCTGATGCCGATGCCGAAGTCCAGGCGGCCGCCCGACAACTGGTCCACGCTGGCCACCATCTTGGCCAGCGTCACCGGGTGGTACAAGGGCGCGACCACGATTCCAGTCATCACCCGGATGTTGGTGGTAGCCCCGGCGGCGGCGGCCATCGCCGGCAGATTGAGCAGGGTAGGCCGCGGCGGGTTGCCGTCCATGATGTGCTCGCCCATGGTGACCCGGCCGTAGCCCAGGTCCTCGGCACGGCGTGCGAACTCTGGGACGTTCCAATAATTGTCCAACGATAGATTGACGCCGAATGTGATCTTTTTATCTGCCATGATTTTCTACCCTCTTACTCGTCGTTGGGGTCCAGGCCGAGGCCCACTTTGCCGATCAATTCGATCGCCTGATTGCGGGCCCAGGGTTGCATGAACTGTCCGGCCCTCACGTCCCGGTACAACTTAGCCAGCGGGCTGTTGGCGAGGTATGAACCACCGCCGTACAGAGTCAGTGCCCTATCTACGATATTCACTGCGGTCTCCATGACAAACTTTTTTGTGCAGGCTGAGTTCTTAATCACTTGAAAGTCGGAGTAGGTGGAATCATCGGGTAAGCCGACGGGGTGCTCGGCGTCTGTTTGGTAAAAATCATCGTAGAACTGAGCTCCCCGGCTCAGTATCGCCCGGGCCGCGGCTAGGTCGATCTCGTTCTCCGCAACCGTTACTTGGTTCATGGGATATCTCGTTCCGCCTTCCCTTCTTTTGATGGCGGATACCGCAATCTCATGAGCAGTCTCGGCTATGCCCAAAAAAATGGAAGAGAGCCCCATGCTCGATACCGAACCAAGAGCCAAGAACGGAGCGTTGAACCGCCCATAAACTCCAATGTCGTCGAACTCGTCATCGGCGACGAAATAATCCGTGAAGACCACGTCATGGCTTCCGGAGGACCGCATGCCAAGTCCGTCCCAGTTGTTCATGATCTCAACCCCAGGCCGGTCTATGGGCACTATGGCAGCGCCCATTCGCTGCTCACCAGCGTCGTTCTCGAACCGCGCTCTCACGGCCAGCACATCGGCGGCGGGTGAACCGGTGGCAAAGGTCTTTATGCCGTTGAATAGCCAACCGCCGTCAGTCTTGGTGGCCAGGGTTTTCGATGTTCTTACATCGGCGCCCGGTTCTGAATTGGCGACGGTGATAAAAAGCTCACCGGCGCCGATCTTCTTCAGCATGTTTTCAGCCCGCTTCTTCCGCGCATGGTTACCCGAGGCTATGGCGTTTCGCAGGGCTCGCGCCGTACCGAGAGTCCTGGACAGATGCATGGTGAACGCCAGCGGTGTCGATCCCTCGGCACGCCCCAGCCGGTTCATGGCCACGATGCAGTCATGGATGGATGTAACGCCCATGCCGCCAAATTCTTTGGGAACGGCAGCACCGGCGAAACCGCTCTTCTTCAGGGCGGATATGTTCTCAAATGGGAAGGTCCCGTTACGGTCGTGTTCGGCGGCCGTGACCGCGAAATCCGCGGCGTGCTTCTCAGCCAACTCGACCATCCGCTTGCCGGCCTCGGTCGATGCTTTTAGTTCAAAATCCAATTCGAGTCTCCACACGGCCACGTCATTGCGGCCGTGTCTTGGGGTCAACTTTACCGAGCATCAGATTACTCCCTGGGCGTCTGGGAATCAATTTGTGATTGAGGTGATCTGCACCGGTGACGGCATTGAAATAAGCTGCGAATTCGGAGACGATAGCAGTGTAGCGAGCCGTCCACGGGCTCTGGAGGCCAAAATGACCTCAAAATCGACTTGCCGCTCCAGATTGATGTCCGGTAAAACGTGCCTGGTGACCGGAGCCACCGCCGGCATCGGCCGGGTCACAGCCCTCGAGTTGGCCCACATGGGCGCCACCGTCGTCGTCGCCGGGCGAGACCCCGCCAAGTGCGCGCTCATTGCCAGTGACATCCGGGAAGAAAGCGGCAACCCCGATGTGGAATTCCTGGTGGCCGACCTCTCATCTCAGGAGAAGGTCCGTCGCCTGGCCAATGAGTTCAGGGAACAGCATCAGCGGTTGGACGTTCTGGTGAACAACGCCGGCGCCATCCATATGAGCCGCCAAAAGAGTATCGACGGCATCGAGATGACCTTCGCCGTCAATCACCTTTCGTATTTCCTGCTCACCAACCTGCTGTTGGACGTCCTGTTCGCTTCCGCTCCGGCCCGCGTGGTCAATGTGGCCTCCACGGTCCACAAAAAAGCCAAGATCGACCTTTTTGACATCCACGCGCCCCGCCACTATTTGGGGTTTCGGGCCTACTCCCGTTCCAAGTTGTGCAACCTGTTATTCACCTACGAGCTGGCGCGGCGGCTTGAGGGCACTGGGGTAACGGCCAACGCGCTACATCCCGGATTGGTGGCGAGCAACATCATGACCAACAATGGTATATTGGGCCGGTTTCTCAACATGTTGCTTGGCATCAGAGGGATCAGCGTCGAAGCCGGCGCCTTAACGACCGTCTACGCCGCCTCGTCCCCTGAGATGGACGGCGTCTCTGGAAAATACCTGGACAAGAAGATGATCGTCCGCTCATCCGCCCGTAGTTTTGACGAAGCCCAAGCCGCTGCGCTCTGGGAACTGAGTGCCAGCCTAACGGGCATCCCAGCGGAAACTAGCATCCCCTCCCCAACCGCCGGCTAGCCTCCCTGCCGGCCTGCCGGTTTTCACTAGCTGTTGACAGCTATCAGCAGCCCTCCCATAATTCCTGCCATCACGCCTCCGGAGTCTCGATTCATATGGCAGAAAAANTTGATGTCGCCGTCATCGGCGCGGGAGTCATAGGCTGCTCCGTCGCCTATTACCTGGCAAGAGAGGGCATCAAGGTCGCCCTCCTCGAACGTGAGTCCATCGGCAGCGGTTCTTCGGCCCATGCCACCGGATTCATCAGCCTCCTGGGCACCGAGTTCACACCGGGCCCGTCATTTCAATTCGGACTGGAAAGCTACCGCGAGTTCCCGGCTTTGGTTGAGGAACTGGAAGAAGCCACCGGCATGGACCTGCTTTACCAGCGCCGTCCCTCCTTGCGATTGGCCTTGGAAGAAAGCGAAGAGGACCTCATCAAGGACCTTATGTCCTGGCAGCAAGAGCACGTCGCAATGCGCTGGATCAGCGCCGCCGAAGTGCATGAGATAGAACCACGTCTGACCCCTACTCTGAGGGGCGCCGTCTACGAAGATGAGTCGGCCCAATTGGACAGCTACCGCCTGAACCTGGCGCTGGCCGCCGGCGCCGAGGCCAAAGGCGCCCAGACCATCCTCCGGCAGGTCACCGGTCTGACATCCGAAGGCAACCGGATCACCGGCGTGCGGACCCAAGGAGGCGATATCTCCTGCGGCACGGTGGTGGTGGCGGCGGGCCTTTGGAGTCCTCCTTTCCAAAGGGACCTGGATTTCCCCGTGCCCGTGGGCGCATTGAAGGGAGAACGCCTCCTGCTCAAGTACGACGGCGACCCGCTGCAAGTGTTGATTAGTTCACCCAAGCGCGGACACATGATCAGCCGCCTCGACGGGTTCTTGAGCGTTGGCAGCACCGGCGGGAGGGACTACGACCAAGACCAGCTATACCAGGGCGAAGACATGGACCGGATACCCACCGAGACGGCCCGGGTGGAGATCATGCAGCGGGCCATCGACGTCTTCCCCGACCTGGAGAATGCGTCATTGGTGCAACAACTTGCCGGGTCCCGGCCCCTGAGCCCCGACCGCATGCCCATCATCGGCCCGGTGCCGGGAAAAGAGGGCGTCGTGCTGGCCACCGGCCACACCACCAAGGGCATTCACCTGGGCCCCAGCACCGCCAAGGCCGTCACCGAATACATCCAGGGCGGCTGTAAGCAAGTACCGGCATCCATCGAGCTTTTCTTGCCCGAGCGGTTCGCCGGGATGACCGATGCAGATTTTCAGACCGCTGGTCTTAACGTCGACGAATAAACGGAGTACGACGGATGAAACGCGAGATAGAGTTCTACAGCGAGGGTTTCAAACTTTGCGGCGATGTCTATGTTCCCGATGGGCTGGTCGCCGGCGAGAGGCGTTCAGCCGTGCTCCTTTGCCACGGCTACACCGGGGTCAAAGACCTGTACCTGCCGGACAATGCCCGCGTCTTGAACGAGGCTGGCTACGTGGCGATGACATTTGACTACAAAGGCTGGGGCGACAGCGAGGGCAAGAGCCCCCACCGCCTGGCCCCCTACAGCCGGGTGGCCGACGTGCAGGCCGCGATGACGTTCCTGGGCCTGCAACCCGAGGTTAACGAGGACAATATCGGCATCTACGGCACCAGCTACGGCGGGGCCACCGTTTCCTGGGTGGGGGCCGTCGACCAGCGGGCCAAGTGCATCGTCAGCGTGGTCGGCATCGGAAACGGCGCCCGGTGGATGAGCCGGGTCAGGCGCATGGACGAGTGGTTCGACCTGCTGGACCGCTCCAAGGCCGACCGGGAGCAGCGAGCCTTGACTGGAAAGTCGGATATGGTGGAGCGGGCTGAGATCCTGCTCCCGGACCGCCAGTCGGCCGAGCTGGCTGCCGCGGCCCGCAAGGACAACCCCGCCGCCGTGGGCACGATCCCCATCGAATACGTGGACGACACCATTGGATTCAACCCGGAGTGGATCGTCGGAAAGATATCTCCCAGGCCGATCCTGTTCATCACCAGCAGCGACGACCGCCTGGTGCCGTCAGAAGAGTCGGAGCAGCTATACGCCAACGCCCGGGAACCCAAGAAACTGGTCGTCCTGAAAGGCGTCGGCCACTACGAAGTTTACGCTGAACCAGCCTTCTCCCAAGTCATGAAAGAGACCATGGCCTGGTTCCAAGCCTACCTGCCAGCCAAGAGCTAGAGTCCCCGGAGGGGCCGCAAAATCCCTTCTCCCTCGCAAGGGAGAAGGTTAGGGTGAGGGCGTCCGACTACCATGATCCACGGCAGTGGTGGATAGAACCGAGGCCCGCCCCATCTACAACTCCCGGTTGATTCCTTCAAGCAAGCTATAGCACGTCTCCAACGTCGGGACCGGAATACCCAACCGGCGCGCCTCGGCAACTACGTACCCCAAAGTCTCGTCGATCTCCAGCCGCCTCCCGCGTTCCAGGTCTTGGAGCGCGGACATTCTGTGGCCCGGAGAATTCTTTTCAAACACCGCGCCCAGTTCTTGCAGCGCCGAGACGGCCTCCTCTTCTGATCCATTCGTTACGGCTGCAACGGGAAACGGCCCACTATCTTGCAGAGGTATCTTCTTGCTACCGGCGATAGCCGCGACCTCGCGCATGACCCGGGCGCAGATCAAGGAGCCGCCGGAATCCGAAAAGAACCTGTAACTCGCCTGGCGGGTGAGAACAGCCACCGACGTCGCCCCTACCCACAGCACGAATTTCGACCATTGGTGCGTTTGTATGTTCGCTACGGCTTCGGAATTTACTCCGGAATCTTGCAGCATCGCGCACAGGTCTTTGACCCGGTCCGACGATCCTTCTGGCAACTCTCCGATCTGGAATCCGGCGTTGACGGTGAAACGGACATCGCCCTCAGGCAGCATCTCTCCGCTGAACGACGCAACTCCGCCCAACGTACTGCCAGCTCCGAACACCTCGGCCAGTTGATCGTTGGCCCGGACCCCGTTTTGCACCGTGGTGACAGCGGAGAATCTGATATGGGAAAGCCCGGAGATCGCCTCGTCCATCTGGTGGGTCTTAACGGCCACTATAAGTACGTCGGCCTGGTTTATCTGGGAAGGATCGGTTACGACAGCGCAAGGAACATTGAACTCGGCCAAGCCCGTTACCGTGATCCCGTGATCCGTCAGGTATGCGGCCCGTTCCCCACGCGCAACCAAAGTTACGTCTTCCCCGGCCCGCGCTAGATGCCCGGCCATTATTGATCCCAGGGCTCCGGCTCCCAAAACCACAACTTTCATGATCTACCCCCAGATTTGATGGGCAACCAACCTAACCCACCAACTCCTCGATGGCCTGGTTGATGTCGTCCGGACGCTCGGCCATCGGAAAGTGGCCGGCCTGCTCCAGCTTGATGTACTTGGAGCCGGGCACGGCCTCGTGAATCTCCAACTCGTACTCCAGCGGCTTGCCAGGGTCGTCCAGACCCCGGACCAGTGTTAGGGGGACCTTGAGGTCGCCGATGCGGTCCCGCACATCGAATTTGTCGAGGGTCACAAGGTCGTTGTATTGAGAGATCGGCCCCACAACTCGGTGACACTCGATCAGCTTTTCCCGCAGGTCCGGCTCGATGAACATCATGCTGTGACGCATGGCGTCCAGCCATTCCTCGTGGACTTTCTCATCCTTGGCGGCGTTCAAGCGAAACTCCAGAGTCCCAGGCGGGCGTTCTTTCGGACGCATGGCAACGGTCATCAAGAGCAGCCCGGCCACCTCATCAGGGTAGTCGAGAGCGTATTGCAACGCCACGCAGGCGCCCAGGGTGAATCCGGACAGGACCAGGTCCTTGTTGTGTCCCTGATCGTGCAGCCAGCCGCGCAGCCACTCGGTGTACTCTGCCACGGTTTCCAGGGACTCGCCGTCTGGGTGGCCCGGCAGGTCCGGCGCCAGAGCTCCGGGGAAGTGTTGCAACTGATACTTATAACCGGCGGAGCAACTCCCGGCTCCGGGACCGTGTATGAAAACAATCTGCGACATCTATTCTTCCTTCTGTTTGCTTTCTGGTTGCTCAGACTATCGGCCAGCGGGGCGGGAACGACAGGCCGGCCCTGGCCAGCATGTCCTCCCCGATTCCCTGGACCTTCTGGGCCAATTCCCATTCGTCAACGAACAGCGGCTTGTGGTCTTCCACAATTATCTTGCCGTCCACTATCACCGTGTGCACGCTGCGGCCGTCGGCATTGTAGACCAGATTGTTCACCGGATTGAACAGTGTCTGCCACTCGGCCCTGCGGGTATCGTACAGCACCAGGTCGGCCTTTTTTCCCGCTTCCAGCGACCCGATGTCGGCGTCCAGACCCAACGCTTCAGCTCCTTGGATGGTCGCCATCTCCAACGCAGTCTCGGCGGGGATGGCCTTGGAATCCTGGCGGGCATCTTTGTAGAGGATCGCGATCAGGTACATGGCGCGGTTGGTCTCCAAAAGATTGGAGTTGTTCCCGGCGTCGGTACCCAGGCCCACGGCCATCCCGGCGTCCAGCATCTCGGGCAGGGTGCCGTGTTGGGTCATGCCGGCGCCGCTCTTGACCGCCGCTGTGGGGACTACCACGGCCCTAGTGCCGGTGCGGCCCAGCGTTTCCACCTCGCTCTGGTCCTGACCCAGCATGTGGGCCAAAGTCACGTTGTCGCCCAAGACACCCAGTTTGTCCAGGTATTGGGTCGGGCGGAGCCCAGTTTCTTTGAGAGTGGTTTCCACGTAATTCGGACTGTTGTTGTAATGCAGGGTCACACCTGTGCCGTACTCGTCCGCCAGGCGTTTGCACGCGAGTAACAGTTCGTCGGTGCACACGCTCGGGGCGAATGGCATGGCCCAGGCGCTGACCCGGCCGTCCAACTGCCCATCGAAACTCTTGATAGTAGCTTCGACGATGTTGATGGCCTCTGCCGTCGAGTAGGTCGGCAGGCCTAATGGGTTGGGTTTGTCGGTGACATGGGCGCCGGTGATGATCCGGCATCCAGAAAGCCGGTAGGCGTCCAGGCAGCGGTCAAGATACTTGGTGCTGCCGGGGTCCATGAATGTGGTGGTGCCGTACTTCAGAAGCTCGGTGATTGCCAGCAGGCTGGTGTAGTACTCATCTTCCTCGGTCATGATCGCCTGCAGCTTGAACACGTTGGGCAGGTACGCCGAGCCCAGGTCGTCGGGGAAGATGCCCCTGGTGGCGTGGGCGTAGCTGATGTGCATGTGCCCGTTGCAGAACCCAGGAGTGATCACCATGTCCGTTGCATCGAACACCCGGTCTGCCTGGACCGCCGCCAGCTCATCTTTCTTGCCTACCTGCAAGATTCGCTGCCCTTGGACGATCAACGTCCCATCGGCGATTATCAGGCGCTGTGGGTCCATGGTTATGATGAAGCGGGCGCCTTCGATCTTTAGTGTGGTGTCTGGCATATTTTTCTACCTAGTTACCGTTCGACTTAGCCGCGACTGACGCTGAGAGTCGCAGTATTATACCGTGGCGGGCCCGGCATGCTTGTTGACCGGCCAACATCGCCCGCCTATTATGCTGTCATTCTTGACCCTGGATTTTGAAACTCCATGAATAAGTCCGAACTGCCCTTTTTAACCGCGACTGAGCTGTCCAAGCTCATGGCCGCCAAGGAAGTCTCCCCGGTGGAAGCCACGGAGGCTTATCTGGAGCGTATCGAGGCTCTGGACGGCAAATACCGCGCCTACGTGACCGTGACCGCGGATGCGGCTCTGGCCGCCGCGAAACAGGCGGAACAAGAGATCGCCCAAGGCAATCACCGGGGGCCGATGCACGGCGTCCCGGTGGCGGTCAAAGATCAGATAAACACCCAAGGGATACTAACCACCGGCGGGTCTCCGGTGTTCAAAGACAACATTCCCACTTTCGACGCAACTGTCATCGCCAATCTAAAAGCGGCTGGGGCGGTGCTGTTGGGCAAGCTCAACATGACCGAGTTCGCCACGTCGGGTCTGTCGCATCAGTTCGACCCGCCTCGCAATCCCTGGGACCTGGAACGGTCAACGGGAGGCTCTAGCAGCGGTTCCGGCGCGGCCACGGCTGCGTTTCTCTGTGCCGCCTCCTTGGGAGAGGACACCGGCGGTTCGGTGCGCTTCCCGGCGTCCTGGTGCGGATTGGCTGGACTTCGCCCGACCTGGGGCCGGGTCAGCCGCTACGGGGTGATGCCCGGCGTCCGTTCCATGGACACCATCGGCCCCCTGGGAAGGACCGTGGAAGACTGCGCCATAACACTGGCGGCCATCGCGGGCCACGACCCCAATGACCGGGTTACAAGCAAAGATCCGGTACCCGACTACCAGGCCGCTTTGACCGGCCGGCATCAAGGGTCTCAAGGTGGGGATCGTCCGCGAGTTGGTCTACTCCGACTTGGTGGAAGAGGAGGTCCGTCAGTCGGTGCTGGCCGCCGCCGCCAAGATGCAAGAGATGGGCGCTGAAGTGGAAGAGTTGTCTATACCGTTAGCCGCCAACGCCGGGACCATCTCCGGCGCCATCAGGGTCGAAGCCCCGGTCACCTACCGGGACTTGGTGTTCAACCGGCCCCAGGATCTCGGCCATGATAATCGCATAGCATATTTGGCCAACACCATCATGCCTGCGTCCTATTACTACAAAGGCCTACGCCTACGGACAATGATCCGAGACCAAGTTTTGGCGGCCCTTGACGGCATCGACCTGCTATTGTCACCGACCACCGGGGTTGCCGCCCAGCTTCTTGAGCCGGACCCTGTGATCGACAGCAAGGCGGCCACTGGTCGGATCCGTTGGTTGCTGGCAACGACCTTCAGTCTGGCCAATGTCCCTGCGCTGAGCGTGCCCTGCGGTTTCACCGCCACCGGTCTGCCCATCGGCTTACAGATCGCGGGAAGGCCGTTCGACGAATCCACCGTACTACGAGCCGGCCATAGTTATGAACAGGAAACGGAATGGCATTCGCGCCGGCCGGACTTTTAGACCAGGATTACAGATCACGCATCGATTGGCTTTCTCGGTGGATTGCCCTTTCTTAGACATTGTGAGAGATTTAACAGGTGCTTAATAACCTCGATGTAAAAGCATCTCTACAAAGTCTGGTCATCATCAGCGATGACCGGCTGCCCGCAAGACATATCCCTCTCCGGGAAAAGCCGTTGCAGCGCTATTTCCTTCCCTATCGGGGACTGCTGGGCCTGCTTTTGATCGCCATCGCCTGGCCGCTGTCTCAGCAGATCAGCCAAAACCTCTTCTTCCCACTGTGGTTGGGTTTCATCCTCTTGGTCGATGGTTTGGTGCTCCGCCGCACGGGAACGTCTCTCGTTGTCCGAAGCCCCAAGATCATGGTCGTGATGTTCATCGTCGCATCGCCGTATTGGTGGGCCTTCGAAGGCATCAACGAGATCACCCAGAATTGGGTATACGTCACCCCCATCGAGGGAGATGGCGGTGGGTTGGTCGGTGTTATCGAGGCCTCTCTGTCCTATTCAACGGTTATTCCCGCAGTGTTTGAAGTCTCGGAGTTGATCGGTTCGTTCGGTTTCATCAAGCGGTTCGCGCGTCTGCCAGCCTTGGTTTTAAGCCGGCCGCAGATCATCGTGGCCGGTGTTTTTGGCCTGGTTTCCCTGATTACCATGCTCATCTGGCCGACCTACCTGTTCCCCATGACCTGGTTGTGCCTCTTCTTCATCTTCGACCCCATAAATAACCTAGCGGGTAGACCCAGCATAATAGCTCAGGTGAGGAACGGTGATTACCGGACCGTCCTCGCATTTGCGCTTGGCGCGCTGGTCTGCGGGTTCTTCTGGGAGATGTGGAATAGGGATGCCTCTGTCAGTTGGGAATACAACATCGGGTATCTGGATTTCGGCCGGATCTTCCAGATGCCGCTCCTCGGATACGGCGGCTACCTGCCCTTCGGCCTTGAAACCTACGCGGTGTTCCACTTCGTCGCCGGCCTGCTGGGCTGGTCCTCCGACGCCCGCGTTCCAGTGAGCGGAGACGCAGCCGACTAGCGGACCGGTTCTTGTCCCTCGCTCCTAGGCGGGTGTATCCTTGCTCCAGTCCCTTGGCGGAAGGACTCGGACTTTCACCCACCGTAATCGCGCCAACAAAAGGAGATCCACAGATGAAGTTTGGAATCTTCACCATCGTGCCCTGGCACGAGAGCAAAGGCCAACAGCAGTCGTTGGACGAAGCCATAGAACAGATCGAACTGGCCGACCAACTGGGCATCGACGAAGTTTGGCTGGGCGAGCACCGCTTCTCCCGCCATGGTTTGCTGTCGGGCATCTGGTCCTTCGCCGGCCTGGTCGCCGGCCGCACCAAGAACATACGCATCGGCACCGCCGTGGTGGTGCTGCCCCTGCACAACCCCATCCTGGTGGCGGAAGAAGCCGCGATGATCGACGTCATCAGCGGTGGACGCCTGAATCTGGGGATCGGCTCCGGCTACCAACGCCAGGAGTTCGACGGCATCGGTATCGACATCAACACAAGCCGCGAGCGGTTCTATGAGGCTGTCGATGTCATCAAGAAGGCTTGGACCGAAGAGAAACTCACCTACCACGGCAAGTTCACCAATGTTGAAAACCTGTGGGTACTGCCCAAGCCATTGCAGCAGCCCCATCCGCCGCTATACCAGGCGGTGAGCACCTCGCCGGCCAGCATCGATTTCGCGGCCAAAAATCAGATTCAGGTCATCGCCGGCGGCCCCACCGACATCCTGGGTCAGGCCCCTCAGGTGATTCAAGCCTGGCGCGACAAAATGGACGAGTATGGCCATCCCCACAAGCATCTGGACCCGCCCATGGCCAAGGGCATCTACGTCGCGCCCACGCAGGAAGAAGCGGAGCGCGACGCCGAGGAGTTGCAGAATTTCTCCTCACGCATCCTGAACTCCGAGGGAAACAACGGCGCCATCGGTATGCCCATCGACAAGGACGGAAACGTGCCTCCGGGCTACGAGCATTGGGCCAACCGCCAGACCGACCGGGACCGCCGCGACGACCCGGGCCACGCCGGACTGCCGCCGCTGGTGGGAACGCCCGAGGTGGTCGCCGAGCGCCTGAAAGCAACCCAAGCCGCCGGCATCAACCACGTATTCGGCAACTTCGGGTTCCCCGGACTACCCCACGAGAAAGTCCTGCGGTCCATAGAGATGTTCGCCAAAGAGGTGATGCCCGAATTTCAAGGAGCGCCGGTGGCTTAGCCGGGATATTCGACATCACATTTAAACCCACGGAAAAGGGCTCTGCCATCGTTTTGGCAGAGCCCTTTTCCGTCATTCTGGCGAAGGCCAGTCTCCAGGGAGACCGATTTATTGGCCGCCCCGAAGCGTACCCGTAGGCGCGGGTTTTTAACCCGCCCTTGATCGCGACGACCCTTCTCGTCGAAACGGACGACCCACTAGGCAGCGTTGGACCTCATGTGCTAGTACCGGCATCAACATTCCCTTCAAGAAACAGTGGGTTGAAAACCCGCGCCTACGGGATTCCGTCTCGCCAGCTTTTGCTGGAATGACGGCGGTTCATTTCGGCAGTCTCGGACGACCCCGCCTAGTCCACCGGCCCACCTAACGGCGTGGTCGGACCCTCGCAGGGTAGGAACTTGCCGTAGCCCGGTTTCTGTTCAATTTGGCCTTGATTCAACAAGACCTGGCCCCGCAGCAGGGTCATCCAAGGCCGGCCGCTCACCTTCCACCCCTCGAACAGCGTGTAGCCCGCGTTGCTGTGGTGGTCCTTGGCGGTCACCACCCGGTCTGCCCCGGGGTCCAGGATCAGCAGGTCGGCGTCGGAGCCAGCCTGGATCACCCCTTTTCGGGGATAGAGCCCAAAGATACGCGCCGGGTTCTCCGACATCACCCGCGCCAGCCACCAGATGGGGAAGCCCCGCTTCACCACGCCTTCGCTGTACATCAGCGGCGCCACGGTCTCGATGCCCGGCGAGCCGAATGGCACCGAGGCCCCCGTGGAGTCAACGAAAATGTTGTCCCAACCCGGCTTCTTCAGTTCTTCCGGGTGAGGGGAGTGGTCGCTGCCCACCAGGGAGATCTGGCCTTGCCTCAGGCCGTTCCACAGGGCGTCCCGGTCAGGCCCGTCTTCCGGGCGCAGCGGCGGCCCGATCTTGGCCAGTGGTCCAAATTTGGCCATCTCGGCATCCGACAACAGCAGATACTGCGGGCAGGTCTCGGTCCAGATCTTCTGGCCTTGCGCTTGGGCCTGTTTGATCCGCTCCAGACCCAGTTGAGTGCTCAAGTGCACCACATAGGTGGGACAGTCGGTGGCGGCGCCCATCTTGATGGCCCGGTTGATCGCCTCTTCCTCTGCCCAGTCGGGGCAGGCGGTGGGGAAGTCAGTCGGGTGGGTGTGGCCCTCGGCAATGAGCTTGTTCTCCAGATACTCGATGATGTTGCCGCTCTCGCAATGGAGTTGCAGCACACCCCCGCCCTTGGCCACCATCTCCATGGCATTGCAGATGTAATCGTCGTCGCACATTCGGCCGGGACGCTTCTTGTAGGTCATGAACATCTTGAAGGATTTCACACCAAGTTCCATGGCCCGTGGCAGGGATTCCAGGATGCTGGGCCGGTTCTGCAAGATGAAATGGAACCCGAAGTCCACCAGCGCCCCCGTCCCGACCTCATCTTGGATGCGGCGGACGGCTTGATCCAGCGTCTCGTCGCCCTCCAGTGCGTAGTTGCCGAAGGGGACCAGGGTGGTCAGTCCGGCGTGGGCCGCCGCCAACGCGCCTAGGGCATAGTCATCATGGCCGTCCAGGTGGACGTGGGAATCGATCAGTCCAGGAAGCACGAACTTGCCCTCGGCGTCGATGTACCGGTCAGCCTTTGGAAGCAGATGTTCCGGGCCAACGGCGGCGATCTTCTCGCCCTTGATGGCCACCGCGGCGTCCATCACCTGCGATGAAGTTACGACCTTTCCGCCACGGACTATCGTATCGACGTGCGTATCGACTGCCATATCGTGCCTCCCGCGTGTGTTATAGCCTCGGCTCCAAGTTGCCGCGAGTGTAATCTCGGCTGGAAAGGCTGTCAACGGAGTGACTTCGTTGACAGTCCAGGCTGGGCGCGGCTACACTCGCCCGAAACGCTCCCTGGATATTGCGGCGTTGAGATTCACGCCCGTTTAATACAGAGGTAAATCATGCAATTGGAAGATAAAATCGCCCTGGTCACCGGCGCCGGCAGAGGCATGGGGCGGGCAATCTCCTTACAACTAGCCGAGGCCGGCGCCAACATCGCCGTGTCTGACATCGACGCCTCCACCGCAGAAGACACTGCCGTCGCCGTGAAACAACTGGGCCGGGAAAGCATCGTTCTGCCCGCCGATATGGGCGACCTGCGTGACATCGACCGCATGTTCAGCCAAGCAAAAGACGCCTTTGGCCGCATAGATATCGTGGTGAACAACGCCGGCGTTACCAAGTATCTGGACATCATGGACGTGCAAGAAGAGGACTGGGACCGGATCCACCGGGTTAACGCTAAAGGCGTGTTTTTCTGCATGCAGAGGGCGGCCCGCGACCTCATCGACCAAGGCCAAGGAGGCCGAATCATAAACATAGCCTCAATAGCCGGTAAAGGCTATGCCGGCACGTCCAACGCCGCCTATGCCGCCAGCAAGGGCGCGGTGATCTCCATGACCCACATCGCCGCGTTGCAACTGGGCCAATATGACATCAACGTGAACGCCATCTGCCCCGGCTCCACGCTGACCACGATGGCATCTGACACCATGGCCGGCCGGTCCGAGCGCACCGGTCAGAGCATGAGTGAATTGGCGGAGGCCCGGGACGCCAAGATACCCATCGGACGGCCCAATGACCCGGAGGACATCGCGGCGATGGCGGTGTTTCTGGCGGGACCGGGCGCCCGCAACATCACCGGCCAGGCGTTCAACGTGGACGGCGGGCTGGTGATGCACTAACCGCCTGAATTGCGGTAAGCCGCCTCGGATACGCCTTAGACCCCCGCCCGCCGCCTGATAAAATAGTTCCAATAGGTTAATGGAGGGGCGGCGGTGTACCTTCGGCCAAGGCTCGTCTTCCTCATGGTTCTGGCGGTCCTTCTTGCGACGCTGGGGGCCAACTCTGTCTCATTGGCTGCGCCCACCACCCTTGCCACGACCCTTAGCGTCACTCCACAGAACGCGATACCCAACCAGAGGGTGACCCTGTTGGGCTCCGGGTTCACACCTGTGGCAACTTCTGGCGGGGCGGGACCGTCCGGCGCGCACCAGATCACCGGATCGGGAGGCAGCCTCATCGCAGTTGGCCAGACTANCCTGGTCTCTCCAAACGTAACTTACCCCATCAACTTCGACGCCAACGGCAACTGGACCGCTTNGATCATCCTTCCGGTGACCGCCGAGGTTGTAGCTGGAGGCCCGGTCACTATCAGAGTCGTGGATGATCAGGGTCTCATGCGGACGACCCAGATCACCATCAAGACCCCCGGCATCAGCTTGGACCCGGCATCCGGTCGAGCGAATACTACCTTTACTGTCACCGGCAACGACTTTCCGGCTTCCAACACGGCTACGGGTGTGGGCAGCCAAGTGATAATCTCCTACGGTGGAACCATTCAAAAATTGGTCTCCGCCGACGCCGGTGGCAGGTTCTTGGTCACCGTTGAGGTCCCTGCTGGAATACCTCCCTCGTCTAACAGCACGGTCCGCGCGCGAGCGGTGGGTTTCGACCGGTCGGCCACGGCCATCCATTCCGTGCCCGGCGCCGAGATCACCGTTTCTCCCGAAATAGGGGTGCCCGGCAGAGCGGTGACCGTTTCCGGTGAGGGTTTCCCGCCCAACGCCGTGGTCACCAGCGTTAGAGCGGGAAACATCACGGTGTCCAGCTCGTCGGCCCCCACCACGGATGGCCAAGGAAAATTCGTGTCGTTCTTCATAATGCCGGTGTTTTCGCCGGGGATCCAGACAATTACTGCCACAGCGGGAGGAATCACCGGGGTCACCACTTTTGCTGTGCTTGAGGGCGCGGCGGTGAACGAACCACTTCCCACTCCCCCGCCATCGTCATTGCCGGCCCAGGCGCTTGATCCGCTGACTTTAGGCGAAAATCTGATTCGCGTTTGGACCTTCGACAACAGCACAAAGAGTTGGGAGTTTTACGATCCCCGCCCCGCCTTCGCCGAAGCCAACACTATCAAGACCATGGTGCCGGGACGCATCTACTGGATACGGCTCAACCGGCCCCAGAGCACGGCGTTAAATGGAAAAGGAGTGCTCCTATTTGAGGGTTGGAACCTTCTGCCCTGGTAGCCCTGCGTCTTACTAGCGTCCCACAGACCGCTGTGGGATAATGGTTTTCAAGCTCGTACTGGCCCGGCCAGCTTTGGCCCGGGCTTTTTTAATCGATCGGCATGATAGGTATCCGGCACATGGAACTAAATGTCAGGTTATTCGCTCTGTACCGGGAACGGGCCGGACAGAATATCATCAAGGTGGCCGTGGGCGACGGAGCGACGGTGGCCGACCTAACCGATGAGGTCCGCCGGCTGGTGCCGAACTTGGCGCCGCCCGAAGTGAAGATCGTGGTGGCGGTCAACGCAGATTATGCCGACGCCGACGTGGTTCTCCAGCCAGGCGACGATATCTGCCTCATTCCACCGGTGAGCGGGGGTTAACGACATGATAGAACTGACGAACGATGCGCTGGACCCAGAGAAAGTCACCGCCAAGGTGCGCCGCAACACCAACGGAGCGGTTGTGACTTTCCTGGGCACCACCAGGGACAACTTTGAAGGCAAGTCGGTGCTGACTCTGGAGTACGAAGCCTTCAACGAGATGGCATTGAAGAAACTGGAAGAGGTGCGCCAGGAATTGATGGCTGAGTTTGGGCTGGAGCAGATCGCCATCAGCCACCGCATCGGTACGGTCGGTATCGGGGAGATCAGCCTGATTATCGCCGTTGGTTCGCCCCACCGCAAAGACGCATTTTACGCCTGCCACAAGGCGGTGGACCGCATCAAAGAGATCGTCCCAATCTGGAAGAAAGAGGTCTACGAGGACGGCTCGCGCTGGGTGGCCTGCGAAGACCACGAATTCTCACCTACAGACCAAACTGCTGGCGGCCAAGCTTCGGCTGGGACCCACGCCCACTAGGGTTCTCTGACTCCGCTCATGGTGAGCCAAGCATCCCGCTCATGGTGAGCTTGTCGAACCACGATTTGAGGTAAGCGATTTCCACCAAAGGTATGACTAATGCGGCCCTTCGACAGGCTCAGGACGAGCGGATTTGTTCACTGCGGGTTCGTTTGTCGTGAGACGAGCACACCGCTCAAAGTGAGCCCAAGTCCCGCTCATGGTGAGCTTGTCGAACCACGACTTGAGGTAAGCGATTTCCACCGATGGTATGACTGATGCGGCCCTTCGACAGGTTCAGCACGAGCGAAGATTAGTGGCTATTAGCCCGGCTCCAGCGCCCCGTCGGGTTCCCAAGCTAGGTCTTCAGACCGGTCTTTGTTCCTATCTCTGGAGAGGACCGCATTGATCGCCTGACGTAGAGTCCTTACACCGATCGCCTTCATGCCTTTGGGTATCTTCAGACCTTCTAAACTCGTCTCCGGCAAGATGCATTTTTTGAGCCCCAACCGAGCCGCCTCTGTGACCCTTCGCTGCGCCTGGGAAACGGCCCGTATCTCAGCGCTCAAACCAACCTCGCCAAAGGCGAACATCTCGGCGTCCAGCGGACAGTTATACAGGCTTGAAGCCATCGCCAGCACCAACGGCAGGTCGGCTGCC
>JGI12207J13218_1000040_pt1 | contig 18489 bp, 14 predicted proteins | sample DeeseametaMP0372_FD_13218 | JGI IMG/M metagenome (IMG submission 13218) | reverse complement strand
AGAGTAAGAACTATTCCCAGCCAAAAGTGGCAGGAGGCTTATGAGTTATATCGTAGAAAACTGTTTCAATTCCAGATAGTCCAAGTATTGATTCTACCAGAGGATCAAGCAAATTCCAATTGATTCGAGCAAATTGAGCAGTCATCACATCTTCAGAAACAACGGGACGCAAGACCAGACTGTCTTCTTTTCCATTTTTAGATATTGGCAGCAAAATTACCAGCAGTTGAAATATTTTTTCCATCAAACCATTTTCTTTCAGCATCTGTGTTGCCATAAAATCTGCCTCTCTCAGCAAGTCCAGTCTCTCTTTGCTGCAAAAAGCTCCACGAATTATATATGGTGCATTCAGGTCCTTGTTGTTTGAATCAAGTTGCAGTACAACCCGGTTGATGTTCCGGACCTCATTTGTTAAACGGGTTGCTTCTTTTTCCAACCAGTCCCAATCGCGAGGGGTATTAATTAGTGCAGCAGGAGAAGTGTAAGTCCGCTGGTCACCCTGAACTCCAACAGATCGAACTGGAAGAATTGAAAAGTCACAATTGCTTTCCTTCAAACAATTCGACACTTCGGCTGCCGTTTGTTCAAGATTAGGAAACGACTCATCACCGCGAGCAGATAAAACATTAATCGCAAGTCCCGGTCCAGGAAATGGATGACGCCAGACAATCGAATCCGGTAAGCCCAACAGGCTTCCAACTTGCCGTACCTCATCTTTGTAAAGATCTTTGAGAGGCTCCACAACATTTCCGGAATCAACCAAATCAAGAACTTCCTGAACACGATTGTGGTGTGATTTAATGACTTCGGCGTGTTCGGTTCCTCCAGACTCAATAATATCAGGATAGAGTGTACCCTGCCCTAGCATCCATTCCTGTGCAGATAAATTTAATTCATTCAAAAACTTGTCGCGCATCCGGATGAAAGTTGCACCTATTTTTTGACGCTTTATTTGTGGATCAACCTGATTTGCTACTGCATCCAAAAAAAAAGTACTATAATCTCTTGACTGAATATTAGTGTAGCCCAACTGCCGATATCGCTCAATAATTTCAGTACTTTCATCTTTTCGCATAAAGCCGTTATCAATATAAAGCCCCAGCATTTGATCTCGTCCAAGCACTCTGTCTAACAAGGCAAATGCCACTGATGAATCCACACCCCCACTGATAAACATCAAGACTTTCCGCTCTCCAACTTCCTGCTGCAGCCGTTCCGTTGTTTCCTTGATAAAAGTTTCCATTGACCACTTGGAGCAAATTTCACAAGTGTTAATGAAATTGTCCAGCATTTTTTGTCCCTGCTCAGTATCGTTTACTTCCGGATGAAATTGCAGAGTATAAATCCGACGCTTACGATGTCTCATAGCGGCCACGTTTCCGGATTCTGTCACTCCTGTAACTTCAAAATCCGGGGGACATTTTGTTACACTGTCCTGGTGACTCATCCAAACCTGGTTTGGAAATGAAACATTCTGCCAAAGTGGAAAATCTGAAGTTTGCTGTAAAATAGCTTTACCGAACTCTCCTTTTCCTGTGTTCGCAATTGCACCTCCAAACTCTTTGGCAATCAATTGATGTCCGTAACACAAACCAAGAATTGGTAAATCAAGATTTAAAATATTTGAATTAAATTGTGGAATATCAGTTGAGTAAACTGATGCCGGCCCTCCTGACAAAACTATTCCTTTTGCATCCTGGAGAAAACTTTCTTTTGCTGATGGAGAAAATATTTTAGTATAGGCACCTAAATGCCTTATCCGTTTTGCGATCAGATGTGCATACTGACTTCCAAAATCCAGAACCGCGATGAAGTCCTGCATTGCTTTTCCTTTCTGAGCAGGTTAATCTAATTGAAGACATATCCTAACAGTATCTGAAAATTTGCACAATCTCACATAGAGTACTCACATGTTTGGAATCGGACTCCCGGAAATGATAATTATCGCAGTTGTTGCACTGGTATTTATTGGGCCGGACAAACTTCCAGGTGTTTTAAGATCAATTGGAAAGGGTTTGGTGGAGCTAAAACGCGCCACAAGCGACGTACGCTCCACTGTACAGGATGAAATGCACAAAATTGAGGAGGAAATTGAGCTCAAGGATGTGCGGGAATCTGCTCAGATTTTAGTAATGAGCTTGGAGGAGTAGCAAATAAGATGGACCCGTTGTCTCTCTCGAAATTGAGTTCGGGCGAACAACTGGAAAAAATTGCAGATGCAATTGACAAAACTGAAAATAATGATTCGGAAGATCAGCCTGAGAAAGAAATCACATCAATAAAATTAGACCCAAGGGAGCTTTCTCCGGAAGATTTTTCTACTCCTGAAATCAGTACGGTGGAGGCAAAAGAAAAGGATTCTTCTGAAAGTTCTGTTGCAGAAAAAACATAAAATACCACCGAACAATATTAATCAAAACTTAATCTTGATGCCGTCGCAAAAAGTCCTATAACCGTTTCATAAAGTGGTTTTCAGACCTATTGCGAGACCGTCAATACTTTATGCATTAACAAAAAGCTTGGCTGAAATTTTTATCTATGCTAGCGTTGATGTTCGGTTAATAATTTATTGTTGACTCTGCCACGGTCACATTTGGAACAGTCATAATCAGGCGGTTTCGTTTAATTTCCAAATATTTTAAAAAGGTGAGATATGAGCAACCAGGAAGAGCTGGTTAGTGAATTAAAGGCAAACATTGATCAAGATTTAAAGAAAAGACAGAAAAGTATTGAAGACGGTGAGGCACTTGATAAAGTCATTAATCAGCTCATGGATGCCGGAGAAATTGGTATTCCCCATGGAACCGACAAGCATGTAAGCGTCATAATGCTTGGCCTGGCAACGGTGGTGACACTATTTGCTTTTTATATGATTTTTGGGGTCAGCCCGGACTATTACACAGGTTGAATCAAGTCTGAAAAAATTTAAATCTATAATCCTGAAAAAATAGATCCCTCTTTTTAAAGTCTTTGTTTCTTCATTAATTTTTCTGCAAGCGCTACATCCTGGGGAACGTCAACTCCTACACCATCGTTTTCGGCTTCCACACAAAGCAAAGTTTCTCCGTTTTCCAATATTCTCAATTGTTCTAATTGTTCAATCTGTTCCAGCGGTGACTGAGACCACTGATCAAATCGGAGAAGAAAATCCCTTTTGAATAAATAGACACCCAAATGACGCCAAGCATTAAAATTACTGGATTGTGGAGAACGGGGAAATGGTATCAACGAACGTGAAAAATACAAAGCCTGGCTGCTTTGATTTAATGTAACTTTAACCACATTTGGATCGTGCAGTTCTGCTTCATCTGTGATTTTATAAATAAGAGTAGCACCTTTGGTATCCCTTGTTTTCACAGCTTTCTGAATTAGTCGTTCAAGGTCGGCAGGCAAAACCAGTGGCTCATCACCTTGAATATTCAGTACCCAGTCACAGGATCTTCCGGAAAGCGCTTCAATAATTCTGTCTGTACCAGTTTTATGTTCTGTACTGGTCAGCACTCCCTCTGCTCCAAATTTTTCAACTGCATCCAGAATACGTTGATCATCTGTTGCAACCAGTACTTCATCAATTGATGGAGTCTGCATGGCACGTTCCCAGACATGCTGAATCATTGATTTTCCAGCAATTTCTACTAATGGCTTACCCGGGAACCTGGTGGAAGCATAGCGTGCGGGAATAATAGCTAAAGTTTTTACCAATGTAGATGTGCTCACAAACGTTCTTGCAATTAAAGAAAATATTAATTAATGCTTTATAAACTGAAAGACTCGTTCCAGCATTCCATCCAGACCCTTTTTACGAAAACGCTCATCAAGAATGTCGCTGGTTTCAAGAAGTTCCAATACACCATATGGAGCATAAAGCCATTCAATTTCATCAGCAGGTACACTAAAAGGAGGGCCTGTCATTTGGTTTTGATCATACTCCAGAGTAATGAGTAAAATTCGTCCTCCCGGTTCAAGAAATGACATTAGGTGATTTACATATCTTTCCCTCTCAGGCTGATCAAGCGAAACAATCGATGCTCTGTCATAAATAGCATCAAATGAGGCCGTCTGTTCCTTGTTTAAGTCAAAAAAGTCACCCTGAAAAAGGACTATGGTATCACTACTGAAAAGATTTAATTTTCCAGACTGCTGAATCGAATGAGTTAGTTTATTTTCCTTAAAAAAATCTTGAACTGCTTTGTGAACCAATTCAATACCAACCACTTTTTTGGTTCTTCCTGCCAGCCAGGGCAAGTCAAGGGTTTTTCCGCAAAGTGGAACAAAAACACTTTCCGGATCCTGCGTTAACAATTTGTCAGAATAACGCAACAAATACGAATTTACTTCCGGAAGATGAAAGCCGATTCGGCCTTCTTGCCAGCGTGACTCCCATTGATTCATAAACATTAATGCTTAGAAAAGATGAATTGCTAGATGCCAATTTCACTGCGTAATTTGCGCACAGATTCTGGCTTCAAATGTTCAAAACGCCAGCGATGCCAAGGCACTATGAATCCTGAAGCAAATTCATCTACTACATTTGTAGTAAGTTTTGCGGCTAATTCATTGTATGCTTCAGCAGTTTTTTCATCTTCATCCAGCTTGTGCTGCAATCTAACCTGAAAAATCAGATCTCCGCTATGAGCTTCAATCAGCTTTAGACGGATTACCCATTGTACATTAGAGGGGCACTCTTTAGTGCAGGGAAATGACACAAAATCAAGTAGTAAAAAAAGAGGACTATTCAGTTCCTCTTCAAGTTTCCAGGCAAGATTTTTTTCTGAAATTCCAGTGAGTGTCAAAGTGCTGAGGTAAGTCCTGAATCCTGAGCGAAGTTTAGGATTACTATCCAATTTAAGATTTCGCTCTTTGAAACCTGTTACTCTGCCCAGAGTCGGCATCTCCTTTAAGCGTAGCTCCACCTGGCCCATCAATTCCGGCCAGACTTTTTGCAGGTTATCTGGTGACTTGATTGTCAAAAAAGCCACAGGTTTTTGCATATAGGGTAAAAGGTCCGGTTTGCCTTTTACGTCAATTGTTTTACATCCCCCAAGAAGCAACATCAGTCCGGAAATACAGACAATTAGCATAAGAATTGAAAATGAAAAACAAATTCGAATCGTTTTTATTACCATGTCAAAAAATGATTTATCAAAAAGTTTTTTATTACACTAATCCACCATACTGGCCTGCAGATTAAACACAAGGTTTAAAGATTTCAACTTGTTATTTCAAATATATAATCTTATCATTTAATGTCCAAATATTACTATAATTGAAAAGGATTTGATCCAATGTTGAGCGAAGAAATCAGTACGAGAATTGATGGTCTGACTCAGAGGCTGGACGACTTAGAAGGGTTTCTTTGAAGTCACTTCAAAACGGAAACAATTGCAGGATCTGGAAAATGAGACTTCCGTTGATGGTTTTTGGGAATTGTCCCAGGGAGAGCGGACTGTTCTCCTGAAGCAGGTTTCGCGCTTGAGTGATTCCATCCTGCGTTGGGAAACATTGGACTCCCTGCATGATGATTTGGAAGCTGCTGCAGAATTGTACCGGGAAGAAGACGATGCAGATCTACTGAAAGAAATCCTTGATTCTTGTGAAAAACTTGATAATGATATCGATTCTCTGGAGATAACCGGTCTCTTTAATGGTGAGGCGGACGACAGAAATGCCATCGTCTCAATTCATCCGGGTGCAGGAGGAACTGAATCCACAGACTGGGCGTCAATGCTCTACGACATGTACCGCAGATGGATCGCAGAGGAAGGATTTAAATTTCAGCTGCTGGACTACCAACCTGGCGATGAAGCCGGAATTAAGTCAGTAACTTTTTCTGTTTCCGGACCCTATGTTTATGGTAAATTAAAAACTGAAATTGGAGTTCATCGACTGGTCCGAATTTCTCCTTTTGATTCACAAAAACGCCGGCACACTTCGTTTGCATCTGTCTTTGTATATGCTGAAATCGATGAAGATGTAGAAGTTGAAATCCTGACTGACGATATTCGGGTTGACACCTACCGTGCAAGTGGTGCAGGAGGTCAGCATGTAAATACTACCGACTCTGCTGTTAGAATAACACATGCTCCCAGCGGAATTGTGGTGCAATGTCAAAACGAGCGCTCACAGCATAAAAACAAGGCCACTGCAATGAAAATGCTCAAGGCCCAGCTTTTCGATTTACAGCAAAAGGAGTTGAACAAAGAAAAGGATTTGCAGAGCAGCAAAAAGCAGGAAAATGCCTGGGGCAGCCAAATCAGGAGCTATGTTCTGCACCCATATCAGATGGTAAAGGATCATCGTACAAACCGAGAGGCAGGAAACACACAAGCAGTTCTCAACGGTGACATAAATGCTTTCATAAAAGCCGCACTTTCCCAGAAGGTGTGTTAACAGACAGCTATACTAATAACCCAAACCAACAACTAGAAAATGGCCTCATTTGATATTGTCTGCGAAGTTGACATCCAGGAAGTTACAAATGCCGTTGATCAGGCACGAAGGGAAATCAATAACCGTTATGATTTCAAAGGTACAAATTGTGAAATTGAGCTGGACAAAATAAAACCTGCTTTAATGATCACTGCAGACGATGAGTTGAAAATGCAGACAACCATCGACATTTTGCTTACAAAACTGATTAAACGCTCAGTACCTGTAAAGTCACTGGTTTACGGAAAAACTGAACCCAGCGGCAGAGTTCAAAAAAAAGAAATTTTAATCCAACAAGGTTTGTCCAAGGATCAGTGCAAAAAAATTAATCAATTTATCAAATCAACCAAAACAAAAGTTCAACCACAAACTCAAAGTGATTCTGTAAGAGTGAGCAGCAAAAAGAAAGATGACCTGCAGGCAGTGATGGAGGCTATCAAGGGACAGGATTTTGACTTTGACGTACAGTTCACAAATTACCGTTGATAAAATACTGTTGCAGTTAATTTTTTCAGTTACATTAGCGTTTTTTTGAACATTCTACTCTTCATTGCTTCCGGAATATTCTTAATCTGCGTTCAGAGGTAAAACCTGAGCGACTCCGTGAAAATATTGAGATTTGATTATTTCCGGTATCCAAATTTACTTCAGTTTGAAAGTGGAATTCTGTGTTTTTGTCTTGTTGACCTGAGTTTCTGTTCAAAGAATAAAACACTTTTTTATTATTTAAGTAAACATAAACATCTCGTACATCATTAACATTGCTTACATTCCCCTGTAAAATCAAGGAACTCAAATCAGTTTCAGATTCCACATAATTTCCATCTTTGTCTTGCCAACTGACTCCCAGTAGCTCCGGTGTGACAAGTTTCTGTTCCGGAAACATATTGTTCAAATTCCAAAGGTAGACAATTCCTGGAGTACCAGNTTTAATATCAACCATCTCCAGGCTGATTTTTCCTAAAGTCCCGGAGTCCNTTAAACTCTTAAAAAGAAAATAGTCTTTTTGTTTTTTATGAGGTTCGAGATTTTTCAATAAAAGTTTTCCTCGATTAATTCTNAATGCNCCCTCAGTTCCTCGCAGTTTCAGCAACAATTCAGGAACAGTACTTTTGCTTTTATTTTCAATTTTAAATGCAAGTGCGATGGTTTCTCCGGTTTGAACTCTTCCGTCACCATTACCACGACTGCCAAACCTCCCATTATCAAATATTTTCATTCTCAACCAAAAAGAATGATTCCGTTTCGGTGAAAAATGCAGTTGCCTTCGTACTGATTTTAATTTTTTCAAGTTATGATCAAAAAGCAGAATTTCTACCGGTTCTTGCTCCTCCATCATTCCCGCAGGAATTTTAACGTCAATGGTGCGGGATGTATTTTCTTCAGACACAAGTTTTCCGATGGGAAACTCCAGGCTATCCAGTATCCCGTTACTGGCCCGTGTTACCGCAATCAAACGTTGCGCGTCAATTTTACCAGAATTCCGGAGATTAACTTTCACCCGCAAAAGATCTGTAGAAATCATTTCCGCAGACCAGGTTAAAATAAGCATTTCCGGAGTTGCTGATTTTATGAACGGATTCAAACTCCAATCAATTCCGTGCTTTGACAGTGCTTCTGTAATTATTTCAGATTCTTTTTGCTCTGCTTCCCTGGATATTTTCTGAATAACAGAGTTTATATTTTTAGGATTCCACTGAGATAGTAACTGTTCTGCAGTTTTGACAAATATATCTGCTTTTAATTTTTCTATCTTCAAATTATTATCAATTATTTCAGAATCTTCATTCAGAATTGGAGTATGTGACAAATAACTGATACTGAGCTGATCTAAATCATTTACCCTGTTTTCTGCATCAAAATCTGAAAGCAGACCGAACCGTTTTTCGGTAGTGAAAATTTCCTGTCTGCCAAGCTCTGTTTCCCCGTTCTTGAGCTCTGGAACAGTAACAGGAATAAGCCGCAGATTCGGCATGACACCTATATTGTGAATTGAGCGTCCGGAAGGTGTTAAATACTCTCCTATGGTTAATTTCAGTCCTGAACCGTCTTTTAAATCCCAAAGTGTTTGAACTGTACCTTTGCCAAAACTTTGTTCGCCAATCACAATTGCACGCTCATTTTGTTTTAAGGCAGCAGCAACAATTTCTGCAGCAGAAGCGCTCCCTCGATTTATCAGCAAAACCAGTGGAATGTTCAATAAATGTTCTGCAGCAAAAAATTGTTTTGCGTCATGGACTGAGGAAACGACCGTCCCTTTTGTGCTTACGATGCGTTTTTTCCCGGGCAAAAACAAATCACTGACTCGAATTGCTTCTTCCAGCAATCCTCCGGGATTATTGCGCAAATCCAAAATCACTCCATCAACCATGTTCAAAGAACCAAGCTTATTTTTAAGTTCCCGGGCTGTGTCAATTTGAAAATTTTTTATACGAACATAACTAACAGTTTGCTTGCTGCTTGACAAATCATATGTTTCGACGCTTTCGACCTGAATATCTTCACGTAAGAGTTCAAACTGCAAAGCCTTTGCATGTCCCTTACGTAAAACACTGAGCGTAACAGGTGTTCCAATATTTCCCCGCAGACGATGAAGGATTTCATCAAGGGTCATGTGTTCAGTTTTTTCTCCGTCAACTGCCACAATTCTGTCAAGCGGCTTCATTCCGGCAAGTGCTGCGGGACTGCCGTCCATTGGTGCAATTACAGTCAGTTGATCATCTCGTGTTCCAACAACCAGACCAACTCCGGCAAATTGACCACCAATATTGATGTTGAATTCATTATAAATTTCCTGCGGCAGAAAAACAGAATAGGCGTCTAACTGATTCAATATCCCACGAACGAACATCTGCTCTATTTTTAACTGTGTTAGTTGAGGATTCATTTCTAAAAGGCGTTTCATTAGCATTTGCAAGGCAATGTGCAAATCATACAGCCCTGCAATTTTTGAAACCGGTAAGAGAGTTTTTTCGGTTTTAAAACTTATGTTCAAAACTGGACCCAAAGTTTTATCCTGCAATTCAGGTACAACTGTTACTTCCGGAATCATCCGCCCAAGTTCTGTCAATGCGCCTTGAAGCAAGCTTTCAGGATCAAGTTTTTCTGGCTCAACATAATCCAATTGCAGATGCATCAGCACTTCTGCCAGCAAAGGAGCTTCTGGTGGAGGCTGCACTGCAGCTATCCCCCTTTCCCGTGAACTTCCCAAAATACTGCAGCTTGCCAAAAACAGTGACAGCAGAATTACGAAACATTTGAAATGTATGTTATTCTTTTTCATTTTGTAGGGCAGTATTGATTCTTGTCCTGAAGTGTTTTTTTCAAGTTTACTAAACCTCATATTGATGATTCCAGCTTTTACTTGAAAGTGCAAAGAGTCTATGTTATTTATCACATCACTATAAATTACCTGTTAGATATTTTTTTTAACACAGAAAATAATAAACAAATGAACATTGGATCTTTACTGCCAAGACATGCCCGTTACCGTTCCAAGCACCTTGCCTTTGTTATCGGTGAGGAACGATTAAACTTCTGCGAACTTAATATTCGTGTAAACAGGCTGGCTAATGCCTTGCTGGCTGCGGGCATTCTAAAGGGGCAAAAAATGGCGACGGTTCTGCCAAACTGTGAAGAATTGATGCTGCTTTACTGGGCTGCAGCCAAAACCGGAATCGTGATTGTACCAGGCAGTCCTTTACTGCAGGCTTCCGGATTAACGACACTGCTCCGTGATTCTGATACAGAGATTGTTTTTGCAGATGCATCCTTTGCAGAAACATTGCAGAGCATAAAAAAAGATTTACCAGCTATTCAAAATATGCATTGGATACTCGTTGGTGACGGCAAAAGGCACAGCAGTGGACTTACAGTTTCCGGATTTAAGTCTTATGCGGATTTTATTTCCGGAGCAGAAGAAACGGAGCCGCCGGATGCCAAAATAGTGGATGGTGATACCTACAACATCATGTATTCAAGTGGTACAACCGGTGCGCCTAAAGGGATTATTCACACTCATTATGTCCGTGCGAATTACTGCACCCATTTCGCCTCAGCCTGGCGTATGTCTCCGGAAAGCATTGTGCTGCATGCCGGAGCGATTGTTTTTAACGGAGCAATGCTGGATTTGATGCCATGGATGTATTTGGGAGCAACTTATATTTTACACCACAGCTTTGATGCAGGAGCAGTTTTAAAGACAATTGAGGAAGAAAAAGTAACGCACATCGTCATGGTACCCGCACAAATAATGGCCCTGCTCAATCATCCGGAATTTATGCCGGAAAAACTGGGTTCGCTGGAAATGCTTCAGAACGTAGGTGCTCCATTGCTGCTGGAATACAAACACAAATTGAATGAAGTACTGCCGGGAATATTTTACGAATTGTACGGTGTCACTGAAGGTTTCTTTTCCGTATTGGATCGTGACGATGCCCTGCGCAAAATCGGATCTGTCGGATCTGCCCCATCATTTATCGACATCAGAATTCTGCGTGAAAACGACGAAGAATGTGAACCTGATGAGGTTGGAGAAATCTGTGGTCGTGGTCCAATGATGATGCCCGGATATTACAAACGTCCGGATTTAACAAAAAAAACTATTGTTGACGGCTGGCTTCATTCCGGAGATTTGGGTTTTATTGATGAGGACGGTTTCCTTTTCCTGGTGGATCGTGTTAAAGACATGATCATCAGCGGAGGTGTCAATGTATATCCCAAAGATATTGAGGAAGTAATAATCCAACATCCGGCGGTTTCAGAAGTTGCAGTATTTGGAATTCCTGATGAAAAATGGGGAGAAATCCCGATTGCCGCTGTCATTTTTCATAAAGAGCAAAATGTTGTTGAAGAGGATTTAAAAACCTGGATCAATCAACGTGTGGACGCAAAATTTCAGCGTGTGGCTGATGTACAAGTACTTGAAGATTTTCCGCGAAATATTGCCGGTAAAACACTAAAGCGTGAAATGCGTGAAATCTATGTTAACAACTGATTCTTTACACATTAGAATTTCAGTGGGCTTTCTCACTGAATTCTAAGTAGATGGAATGCTGATCATAATTATTGGTAACCCTGTTGATTTCNCGCAAAAGATTCCATTTTACATTTACCCTAATTATATGCTACAATTCTGCCCGATAATATAACACTACTTTAGTCAATATTTTGAGGTTATTTGAGCGATAGCAGATTATTTAAAAATTGGGACCGCGCATTACTTGTTTCGCTGCAGTTACCACATAGATCAAATTCAGAGGTCCAGAGTTCACTGGATGAGCTCTCATCACTTGTCTATTCTATCGGTGGGAAAGTCACCGGACAAATCGTTCAGGCCCGCACACAAATACATCCAGCATATTATTTTGGAAAGGGTAAGCTCACTGAAATTAAATCCAGAATACACATTGATGAGGTGGATGCAGTACTTGTTGACAATCCACTTAGTCCTAAACAAACACAAAATTTAGAAAAATTATTGGACTGCGAAGTGCTGGATCGTACCCAGGTAATTTTAGATATTTTTGCAAAAAATGCCCGTACCAGTGAGGCAAAGCTGCAAATAGGCTTGGCTCTGTCTGAATACTTGTTACCACGTTTAGTGGGTTTGTGGAAACATCTTGACCGGGAACGTGGAGGAATTGGCGCATCAAGAGGAACAGGTGAAAAGCAGATTGAAAAAGACAGACAATTTTTGCGCCAGCGAATTACTCGTTACAAAAGTCAGTTAATACGTGTAGAAAAGGAACGCAACACTCAGAAGCAAAGACGCTCCAATTGTTTGCAGGTGAGTTTGATCGGCTACACCAATGCCGGAAAGTCCACTATAATGAATGCGCTCACCAATTCCGGTTTGTTAGTTGAAGACCGTTTGTTTGCCACGCTCGATTCGACAACGCGTCTTTTAGAAGAGGATTCTCGACCCAAAGTTTTGCTTTCGGATACCGTTGGTTTCATCAGTAATCTTCCACATGAAGTAATAGCAGCTTTTCGTTCCACATTAGCCACCGTGAGAGATGCAGATCTGCTGCTGCAGGTTATTGATGCCGACGATAACATCGAAGAACATTTGCAAACAACCTCTGAGGTTTTGGAAGATTTGGACGCAGCCTGTATTCCAATTATTAAAGTATTTAACAAAATAGACCGGATCTCTCCTACACGTTTACTGATCTTGGAGAAATCTTTTCCGGAAGCAGTATTTGGTTCCTGCGAAAATGGAGGAAAAAACGGATTGGAAAAAAATTCAGCTTTTGTTGAACAATTAAGAAAACAGATACTGCTATTTTTTAATGAACGAATGAAAACAATGACAATTCGTCTGGATTATCAGCACTCACAGAAGTTAGCTAATATTTACGAATTGAGCAGGGTGGACAACATTGATTACCAGGAGGAGGGCATTTTAATGACACTAACAGCAATTCCCGGTAATTTGGAGCGTTTACGACATCACTTAGGAAGTGACTACACAGAAATGAGATAAACTGTTCGAGGTTTGGGTTTTTAACAAAGGAGTTTTAACAAATAATAGTATGTACCTTATTCTGCGTAACTTACGTGGACTGTTAATAGCTGACTTTCTGGACGTTCAATCAAAACATTAAAAGACTTTAAAAACTCTTATATTTAAATAAATTTAAATGGAAAAATTTGTAGTGCATGGTGGAATTCCTCTCTCTGGAAGCATCACTCCTTCAGGCAACAAAAACGAGGCTCTCCCTGTTCTTGCTGCAACTTTACTGGCACAAGAACCTGTTATTTTACATAACGTTCCAGACATTCTTGACATCACTATTATGCGCGGACTGTTGGAAAGTCTAGGTGTAGAAGTAAAGCAAATTGATAAACATTCATTTAGTTTTGATCCCGGTAATCTTCAATCTGCCAATCCTGATTCAACTCAGGCCTCTAGGATTCGTGGATCGTTCCTCCTTGCAGGGCCCCTTCTTGCCCGCAAGAAATCAATTGTTTTGCCTGCTCCAGGGGGAGACAGAATTGGTTTACGACCTGTGCAAACCCATCTTTCGGCACTGGAAAAGCTTGGTGCCAGAATTGATCTAAATGAAAATGGGTTTTATCAGATGCAGACCTCTGGTTTAAAAGGAACACAAATTTATCTTGATGAGGCCAGCGTCATGGCTACAGAAAATGCGGTCATGGCTGCAGTTACAGCACAGGGAAAAACAAATATTTACAATGCGGCTTGTGAACCACATGTTCAGGGACTGTGTCATTTCCTGAAGTTGCTGGGAGCAAATATTGAAGGTATAGGAAGTAATTTACTGGTCATTGANGGCGTGTCCGGATTGAGTGGAGGAGAGTACACGATTCAGCCGGATCACACTGAAGTTGGTTCTTTCATTGGATTGGCCGCTGTTACTGGAAGTGAATTGCGCATCAGGAATGCCGGTGTGCAATATTTACGTATGACTCAACTAATGTTTGAAAAACTGGGAGTAGAAATTCAGGTTGAAGGCGACGATTTGCTTATACCAAAAAAACAAAAACTCATCGTCAGGAAGGATCTAAGTGGAGGAATCCCAAAAATTGATGATGCACCCTGGCCGGGGTTTCCAGCAGATTTAACCAGTATTATGACAGTAGTTGCCACACAATGTTCCGGTGCGGTTTTGATTTTTGAAAAAATGTTTGAAAGCCGTTTGTTTTGGGTAGACAAGCTGATAGAAATGGGAGCACAAATTATTCTGTGTGATCCGCATCGAGCAGTTGTTTCAGGACCTACGCCACTCAAAGGGGCAAGGGTTTCTTCTCCGGATATTCGGGCAGGAATGGCTTTATTGATTGCAGCACTTGGTGCAAAAGGCATTACGGAAATTCATAATATTGACCAGATTGACCGTGGATATGAAACAATTGACAAACGGCTTAATGCTCTGGGCGCCAAAATTCTGAGAGTAAGCGAGTAGTGGAAAAAATGAAAAAAAATAAGAATTTATCCCCGGAGCAAGCAAAGGTTTTGGAGGAAGAACAACAACTTCTGCTCCTTGTAAAACAAGGGCTGCTTATGTTTGCTGCTGAAGATAAAGAAAGGAATATAAGTAACCTGCATTTGGATAATATCATTGAGTTGCGGGATTCCCTTACAGATACTTTGCCCGAAGATGTGCCTGCGGTTATGGCGCAAATGGAAAGGATGGTATTACTTCACAGTCAACAGGATTCACACAATGCTGCTTTTGGCTTTAACCAGGATGTTCCATATTTTGCACATATCCGTTTGCGTGAAAACAAACGAGAACGGGATTTGCTGATAGGAAATCAGAATTGCTTTTCCACACACTTACCCTGTCCAATTGTTGATTGGAAAAACGCCCCAATTAGTCAGATTTTTTACCGCTATCATGAAGGCGATGAATACGTTGAAGATATTGGTGAAAGCGAATTGGAAGGTGAGTTGATAACGAGAAGAATGCTGCTGATTGAGAACGGCATTCTTATGCGAATAAACTGGCCTGGAGGTGTACTTGAAGACTTATCTACAGAGCCAACTAAACATAATAAATGGCACCTGGTCAGTCATAAAACACCTCAGCTTGAAACCGGCCAGGACAAAACCCTGGATGAACTACAACCACCTGATAAATATACAAGCAGCAATGGAAAAACAACAGACCTCAATTTTTCCGGTTACAGGGTGGACAAGCATCTGCGGCAAATTACTGCGCTGGTGGATCCTGAGCAATTCGAAGTAATAACACATTCTGAATACGGGATTGTTCTGATACAGGGAGGTGCCGGTTCTGGAAAAACCACCGTTGCCCTTCATAGACTGGCATATTTGATGTCAAAAAAGCCTCAATACTTTAAACCAAAAACTGTCCTGCCGATTGTTTTCGGACCGGCTTTGGCAAACTATATGTCCAGGGTCTTGCCTGCATTGGGCGTTCATGGCGCAAGACCACGTACTTATCATAAATGGTTGTCCGGACTGCGCATCCGCATGCTGCCCGAATTACCGGTTCAATATGCTGAAAACACTCCGATGGATGTGATCGAACTTAAGCGTCATCCGTTGTGGTTGAAATACTACCGTGAAGAAATACAAAACCGGACAACAAAGTTCCGCGAACTGTTTGAGGATAAACTAGCCAAAGTCGAGGGATTGGAAATTTTGCTCAAGGCTTGGGATGCAATGTCTGATACAGCTCTGATTCCACGCCTGCAGAATTTGGCAGGTTGGTCAAAAGGTGAAGAAACAATTCAAGGTGTACCACAGCTTTCCAGTGCCAGAATGGAAAAACAACTCCAAAATGCATTAGAACAGGCATTCCCTGAGCTAATGGAATTCCCACATTTATTAACTACTCAAATTTGGAATGATTGTCTAGTCAACCGGGAATTGTTATTTGAGACAGTTGAGAGACTTGCACCTGGTGAATTTAATGAATCTCAACTCACCGGCGTTTGGTCTTGGGCAGTCAGACAATATCAAAAGCGTCAGGAATCAAAAGAAATTGTAGAGTCAGATCTGGTTTCGTTGACCGAACAAACGGAAGACTTCTTTAACGAAGATTTGAATTTCACAGATGAAAAATCCTTGCTTGATGAAGAAGATGATACTCTCTTGCTTTTACTATATCAACTGCTGTTGGGACCTTTGAATCGTAAAAACGGCAAGCCTCTCCAATATACGCATTTGATGCTCGATGAGGCTCAGGATTTTGGTTCACTTGAGTTTCAGCTATTAGTCAGTTTAACTCCGGAAAATCTTCCCAGTGTTACATTGGCAGGAGATTTGGATCAGCGCATTATGGTTGGACGTAAACATGAAACCTGGGAAGAGTCACTGGGCCATTTGACATTACCCGATGGCTCAAAACCAGATGTGACTGCCCTGGCTCCTTTAAAAATTGGTTACCGTTCTACTCATGAAATAATGACAGTTGCAAAAAAAGTTATTGGCGAACATAGCGTAAATACAGTTTGGTCCTCCACACGACATGGTGCTCCGGTTGATGTTTTCCGTTTCAAGGAACGTGGTGCAATGGTGGCATTTCTTGCAGACACATTGAAAGACCTGTCTATTCGCGAACCACTGGCCAGTGTGGCCGTGCTGACACGGACTCAGGAATCTGCAGAGAAGCTGTTTGATGGTTTGCAGCGCACAGATCTTTCTCAATTGCGTTTAATCAGAGATCAAGAGTTTACATTCACACCTGGTATTGAAGTTACAGATATCACCCAGACAAAGGGCCTGGAATTCGACTCAGTCATCATCGCGGATGCAGATGCTTCAACATATGGACCGGACATACGATCTCGACAATTGTTGTATGTGGGAGTTACACGCGCGGCACATCAACTTTGGCTTCTTCACTGTGGGAATCCGTCATCGTTGATTACCGGGATCTTGGATAAGTAGAATCCGGATTAAAATCAATTTATGGTTCGACGAATACTTTTTGATCTCCTGGATTCACACTGATCTATACTGACTCACTTAACCAAAATTATTAATGCTCTAATGCAGCCAGTTATTAACAATCAAATCGGCAGTTTAAAAGAATCTGCCACTTTATTCATTAACCAGCTTGCCTTAAAGTTACGCAGTGAAGGGCAAAACATCTGTCACTTGGGTTTTGGTGAATCACCATTTCCGGTACCCGAACCTATGCGAATTGCTTTACAGGAAAACGCTTACCGCAAACAATATATTTCTGGATATGGATTACCGGAATTAAGGAAGGCAGTTGCAGGATTTTTTAAAAGTGAATTTGGCTATAACTACTCATTTGAAAAAATATTTATTGGCCCAGGAAGTAAAGAACTGATATTCCAACTAGTTTATTTATTGGAGGGCCCCCTCATGGTTCCCGCTCCGAGTTGGGTCAGTTATGGGCCGCAGGCAAATATTCGCTCGAAAACATTCATTCCAATTCCAACTGACCTGAAAAACGGATACCGGTTACAGGCAGAAGAATTGGAAAAAACATGTTCCGGTCTGAGTTTTACGCAAAAATTATTAATTCTTAATAATCCTAGCAATCCAACAGGAAGTGTACATACTCCGGAGGAATTAAAGGATTTGGCTGAAGTATGCCGGAAGCATGGAATAATTGTAATTTCGGATGAAATTTATGCGCTGACTAATTTTGGTGAACAACCCTTTGAGGGAATTGCCAAATATTATCCTGAAGGAACAATTACAACAAGTGGTGTTTCAAAAGCCTTTTCTGCTGGAGGTTGGCGTCTTGGTTTTGCGATGATTCCGGATGAATTAGCTAAAATAGTACCGCCATTATCTGCATTTGTGAGTGAAACTTTCAGTTGCGTTAGTGCCCCAGTACAGTACGGAGCACTTTCGGGATTTGAAAATTATGATTCGGTGAGGAAACATGTTGAGCGTTGCCGTGATATTCATTGTGCAGCAGGTCATTTTTTACATCAGCGATTCACGGAAATTGGCTTAAATTGTCCAAAACCTCAAGGAGCTTTTTATCTCTTTCCTGACTTTGAAAATTTTAAAGAAAAACTTAGTTCCCACGGAATCACTTCGAGTGAAAAATTGAGCAGACGTCTATTGGAAGAGACAGGTGTTGCATTGCTTCCGGGTTCAGATTTTTATATGCCGAATGACTTTTTAGTAGTCCGCGTAGCAAGTGTAGATTATGATGGAGCGAAGTTGCTTAATAATTTTCCAGAGGAAAATCAGCTCACTCCGGAAATGTTTCCAAACCTTTTTCCAAAATTGGCGGATGCAGCTGAGCGTATTGAAAAGTGGCTTAGTTGAACAATTTCCAGCAAAATATGTTAAATTTAATTCATAAAATGTTTACCTTGATCTTAAATCAGCAAGGGCTGGTAAACTCTGTTTTCAGGCTCACCCAAAATGCTTTGCTGTATAAAAATACAGGCACCATTCATACAGATATAAAGCTTGGAAAGTAAACCGGTTTAAGAGAGAAAACAACGGTCACATTGCAATCACGCAAAGACGCAGGTAATAACATATTGAAAAAAAGGTTTAAGAATGAAGTCAGTTAAAGGCTATTTGGGATCTGATGTACGAATGGATGGAAGTCTCGAAACCAATGA
>JGI12207J13218_1000023_pt1 | contig 20643 bp, 25 predicted proteins | sample DeeseametaMP0372_FD_13218 | JGI IMG/M metagenome (IMG submission 13218) | reverse complement strand
AAAACCTACTATACCACAAGACCCGTATAAAGTTAAGGTTGAAAAAGACAAAACTTATTTCTGGTGCGTATGTGGATTAACTCAAAAACAACCTATTTGTGATGGGTCGCATTCTAAGCCTTAGTTTGTTTTAATGCAATTTTAGCCTGCTCTAGACTTTTGTTATAAAGGTTTTCTAGTTTATTTTTATCAATTGAATTTTTAATTAAGTTTTCTACAGCTTCAATACTAATTTTAATGGAAATATTTTTAATATCATTTAAAGCATTTTCTTTCAGCTGAACAATTTTTTGTTCGGTGCTTTTCTTTCTTTCCTCAATTATTTGATGAAATTTTTTAGTTTTTTCTATGATAGCCTTTTCACTTTCTTTTTTTGCTGTATTAATAATTTCTTTAGTTTCTTTTTTTGATTTATCAATTTTATTTTCATAATCAGAAAATAAATTTTTAGCTTCTTCTTTTAGCTTTTCAGCTTCTTCCAACTCTTTTTGAATTTCATTAATCTTATCAGTTAAAAAGTTATTTATTTTTTGTGGTATTTTTAAATAAACTAAAACTCCACAAAAAATAAAAAAAGAAATTGCTACCCAAAAAGTTGCGTCTATAACCATAGATGCTTTTCTACCTTTTTCTTTGATATATCCTCAACAATTGCAGACACTTTGCTCATATTCATTTCCGCTCCAACAATTTGCCTTATTAGTTCGGAAGAAACTTCTACTGCTATTTTATTAATACTAGATATTGACGATTTTTTTAAATTTTTGATTTCTTTTTCGACGGACATTAATTCTTTTTCAATTTCTTCATTAAATTTTTGTTTTTTGCTTTTAATATCATTTTCCAGTTTTTTTTTATTGTCTTCGATTATCTTTTTCGCTTCTTTTTTTGTGTCTTCAATTATTTTATTATATTCACTAAGTTTTTTTTCAGCATTTTCTTTAAGCTTTTGGGTCTCGTTTAGATCACCGATTATTCTGGATTTTCTATTTTCAATAATATCAGTAATCTTGGGTAGAAATATTTTCCATATAATTATGTAGAGAATAGAAAAAATTAATATTAACCAAAATATTTGTGATGCCCAGAATTCAGTATTAAGCTGAGGCATACCTCCCTTAGCTCCAAAAGCCTGGTTTGTATTAAGTATAAACACTATGCACGAGGCAAAGTATAAATTCTTCATAATTAAAATTTTATTTAATTAAAATGCAAATAAAATTATTAATGCAACTACCAATCCAAATAAACCTGTAGCTTCGGCCAAAGCAAATCCCAAAAGTAAGTTTGGAAACTGTTTTTGGGCTGCCGATGGATTTCTCATTGCACCAGATAAATAATTTCCAAAAATAAGTCCTATACCAACACCGGCTCCTGCCAACGCGATTGCCGCAAGACCAGCTCCTATCATTTTAGCTGCTTCTAACTCCATTTTTCCTCCTTTGTTAATGGTGTAAATTTAATGCATCATTTAAATAGATGCATGTTAAAATTGCAAAAACATAAGCTTGAAGAAAGGCAACAAGTATTTCAAGTCCTGTTAGTGCAACAGAAAAACCAAGTGGTAGCCACCCACCTAGCAATCCTAGACTTATGACAAACCCACCAAATACTTTTAACATGGTATGACCAGCCATCATATTCGCAAACAATCTGACTGATAGACTAACGGGCCTGCTCAAATAAGATATAATTTCAATAACTATTATTAAGGGCAAAAGTATTATGGGTACACCCTTTGGTACAAAAAGTTCAAGATATTTAATACCGTGCTTAATAAACCCTATAATTGTAACTCCAATAAAAACAGTTGCTGCAAGCATGAATGTAACAATGATATGACTAGTTACTGTAAATGAATAGGGCAGCATTCCAATCATATTACAAAACAATACAAACATGAATAAAGTGAAAATGAACGGAAAAAATGATTTTGCACCAGACCCGGCTGTATCATTTATCATTTTGGCGATAAACGTATAACTCATTTCGGTTATAAATTGTGTTTTAGAAGGTATTAATAATTTTTTTTTTGTTCCAAGAAATAATAAAAATAAAATTGTTATTGCACTAATTATCATAAAAAGGCTAGCATTTGTGAATGAAAGGTTGACTGTACCCAGATTTATTTCAGGACCTATTCTATAAACCTCGAATTGATGCATTGGATTTATTGCCATTTTAAGCCTCGATTATTTTTTAAAATTTTCATGCATTTTTTTTGCAGACTTTATTACATTTAAGATGCCAGCTACTACACCCATAATAAAAAAACTTATAGTTAACCACGGTCTAGTATCAAGCCAATTGTCCAAAATAAACCCTAATGCTGTGCCAACTACTACAGCCGCAACTAATTCAGTGCTAATTTTTAAAGCCTTACCCAAAGATGCGACATTTGAACCATTGTTTTTTATTTGTTTTTTTTTGATTTTTTTTTTTGCAATCTCTAAGCGAGTTGATATTTCCTTGAGATTTTTCATTATTTTTTTTTGCTATTATGCAACTAGTTCCTCAGCCTTTTCTAAATCAACCGAAACTAGTTGACTAACTCCTTTTTCAGGCATTGTTACACCATACAACCTATCCACTCTCGACATGGTAAGTGCATGATGGGTTATTATGATAAATTTAGTCGTTGTAATTTTTGTCAATTCATTTAGCAAAGCACAAAATCTTGTTACGTTGGCATCATCCAATGGCGCATCTACTTCGTCCAAAATACAAATTGGAGCGGGGCTAGTTAAAAAAACTGCAAATGTTAATGACAAAGCTGTCAAAGCTTGTTCTCCTCCAGATAATAGAGTGATCGATTGTAATCTTTTACCTGGTGGGCTTACCAGCATTTCCAATCCAGCTTCTAAAGGATCGTCAGAGTCTATAAGTTCCAATTTTGCATTACCACCACTAAAAAGTTTTGTGTACACTTCATTGAATTTTCTATTAACTTTTTCAAAAGCTTCCAAAAGTCTCTCTCTACCTTTTTGATTAAGTTCGTTTATACTAGCACGAAGTTTAGCTATTGCTGAAACTAGATCTTCTCTGTCTTGTTCCATTTTTTTAATTGTTGTTTTGTATTGTTCAGTTTCTTCATCAGCTCTTAAATTTACTGAGCCAAGTTGCTCCCTTTGATTTTTTTTAGCATCTAATTTATCTTCTTGTTCAATGACATTTGGAAAAGTTGTAAGATCTTTAAGATTTGAATTAATTAATAAGTTTTTCTCATTAATATTTAAGTCATTTTTTATTCTACCTAATAAGTCCTTTTTTCTATTTTCAAGCCCTTCCACTGTAGCACCTGATCTAGCTTTATTTTCTCTAGCCAACATCATCTTTTCTTCAACTATTTTTTGTTGTTTATTTATTTCTTGATACTTTACTTCAGCTTGAGCTAATTGGTTTGACAAACTCTGTTTTTCATTTTCTGTAGTTGAGGTATTTTCCATCAATTGACCTTTTTTTATAGCTATAGTTTCTGGCAGTTTAGCAATAATTTCTATTTCTACTTTTATTTTATCAACCCTACTAAGTAATTCTTTTGCCATTTTTTCTGAATTAAACTTTAAATTTTTCCAGTTTTGAATTTCAATATCAATATTTTTAATTCTTGCTTGTCTTCTAACCGTTTCAGTTTGGATAGAATGATGTTTGCTTAGAGCAGAGGCATATTTTTCTTGAGATAATTTAATTTTGTTTGTCAGTTCTGTTATTTCGTTTATAGAATTTTTTTCTGTTGCAGTTTTAAATTTTTTAGTTTCGTTCTTGACAGAAAGAATTATATTATCAATTGCATCCAAGGCTTTTTTATTTTCATTATTCTCTAAGTATATTTTGGCATTTTCTAGATTTTGATTAATATTATTTAAATAATTTATAAACTCTTTGCCTTGGCTATTTAAAGATAAATTTTTGGATATTCTTTCCAACTTGTCTTGTTCTTTTTTTAATTCTTCAGTAGCTATTTGTAGATCTAATTGTGTTTGCTTTTCTAAATCATAATATTTTTTTTCAGTATCAATTAGATCATTTTTTTCTTCATTTAATCTTTTTTCATTTGATTGCGCGTCTGAAATTATATTTTTTTCCCTTTCAATATCCATTTCTATTGTATTTTCAGATGTTGACAGTCTATCTTTTTCTGTTTTTGCCCTTTTTTCTTCATCTTCTAAACTTTGAAATTCTAAATTAAGCCTTTGTAATTTTGATAATATTTCTATGTTTTGGTCTCTTAGTGGTTTTAATTTTATATTTTCTTCTTCAAGTAAATTATTGTTGTGATTAATTTCAATAGTAAGCCCGCTTATTTCATCATCCGCTTCACTTGCAATTTCTTTACTTGAGCTTCTTTCTTTTTCAATTTCCATCAATTTTATATAATAAAGCCCAGCTTCGATTTTTTTTATTTCTTCAGAAATTAATTTATATTTTGAAGCTTCTAGAGCTTGTTTTTTTAAATTTTCTAACTGCTTTTCCTGTTGTCTTTTTAATTCGTCTGCTCTTTTTAAGTTATTTTCTGCTGAATTAAGTCTCAATTCGGATTCATGCCTTCGCACATGTAAACCGGAAATACCTGCTGCTTCTTCTAATATTGCTTTTCTATCTGTTGGCTTTGCTGTTACTAATGCACCAATTCTTCCCTGACTTATCATGGAAGGTGAGTGAGCGCCCGTTGATAAATCGGCAAAAAGGGTTTGAACATCTCTCGCTCTCACTTCTTTGTCATTAATGAAATATCTCGAACCTTTGTCTTTTACTATTCTTCTTTTTACATAAATTGAATTCAACTCTTTGTATTGAATTGGTCCATCTTTATCAGAATTATCTAAAATTAAAGAAACCTCAGCAATATTTTTCGAAGTTTTATTGGCTGTGCCAGAAAATATTACATCTTCCATTCCTGTTCCTCGCATGCTTTTTGCTGAGGTTTCGCCCATACACCATCTTATAGCCTCCACAATATTTGATTTTCCGCAACCATTGGGACCAACTATTCCCGTTAAACCCTTCTCAATAAAAAAAGAAGTTTTTTCAACAAACGATTTAAAACCAGTTAACTCAATTTTTTTAAATTCCATACACTAAATAAGTTTTTCTATTTTTTTTTTTATATTTTTAAAACTAACAGGGCCCTCAAGTTTTTTCTCATTTATTATAATTGTTGGGGTTGAGTTTATAGAATATTTTTGGTGTCCATCTATCCTGCCATTTAATATTTTATCACTAATAACCTCATCGTTTAAGCATTTATCGTACTGTGTTGAATTTATCCCCAGAATTTGAACTATCTTTTTTAAATTATTATTGATTTCATTTATGTTTGAACCAGCTGTCCATTCGTCTTGATTTTCATAAACAGTGTCTAAAAATGTTATTTGTTTTTTTTGATCTACACAATGTAATAATTTTGACGCATTGAATGCTGCTTGATCTAAAGGAAAATCAATAAAAATTAATTGTACTTTACCAGATTCAACGTAATTTTTTTTTATTTCCGGAACTATTTTTATATGAAAATTTGCACAATGCGGACAAGTCAGAGACGAAAAAACTTTAATTTTCACTGGCGCATTATCTGCTCCAAGAATAACCAAATCGCTCAATGCTTTTGGAGTATCGGCATAAGATTTTAAACAAATAATAAAATAAATAAAAAAAACTTTAATTAAAAAAAATAATTTAAAGTTTAAATTATATCTAATCATTTTTGATTACATCTAAAAGTTGGGAAAGTGAATTTCTTATATCTTTGTTTTTTATTTCATTTATTTTTTTTTCAAAATTTTTAGAGAATTTCTTTAGGGTATTATTATTTTTTATTTTTTTAGTTTCTGAATTAATAGTTTTAAGTCTTATTTCATTTATTAATCGATAACCAAAATAGCTATTAATTTTATTTATAATTTCTTTTTTTGAATACTCCACGGTTATTTCATTACCTCTTTTAACAGCCAACACTAACAATCCATTTGTATCTCCTTTTGTCATTTTAATCGATTTGGGATAAGAACAACTAGAAATATCCTTTCCTACCAGCATATTCCATTTACTAATTATTTCAGAGTAATTATAACCACTTTTTTTTAGGATACCTTTAACACCGCGCGGCAAAGTATTACCAAACGGCCTTAGTCCTTGAACGTAAGTTTTGCTTTCTTTATTATTTTGTTTGTAATGCATATAAATAATAAGAATTTACCAAAAAAAATTCTCTCATGGTACGATAATAATAAGCGAACATTACCTTGGCGAATAAGTCAAAAATCGAAAAAAAAGCAATATTACAGAATACTAAGTGAATTTATGCTTCAGCAAACACAAGTTAAAACTGTAATTCCATATTTTATAAAATTTGTTAGTAAGATTCCAAATTTAGAAGTTTTATCCACAAGTAATGAAAAAAAAATTTTAAAGCTTTGGGAAGGCTTAGGATATTACAGAAGAGCAAAAAATTTACACAAAACCTCTAAAATATTAATTAAAAAATACAACGGTAAAATTCCCAAAAGCTTTGAAAAATTGAAAGAATTGCCAGGAATAGGAGATTACACGGCGAATGTACTTTTGGCTCTAATTTATAATCAGCCACGTGTTGCACTTGATGGCAATGTCAAAAGAGTCTTATCCAGGTTAGATAATATAAATACGGAAGAAACAGTAAATTTATTTAGAACTAAAAGGAATGGGGATTTTGCAGAGGCTCTCATGGAATTTGGTGCTTTAATATGTAAACCAAAAGAATCCAAGATGTCATGAATGTAAAATTAAAAAAATGTGTGCATATTATGCATCAGAATCAAAAATTAGATTTGGGAAAAAAATAAAAATTCAATCAAAAAGTTATGATATTTTTTGTTACTTAAAAAAAAATAAAAGACAAATAGCATTAACTAAAAATAATGATTTAGGTTTTTTAAAAAAATTCAATTTACCAAAAATTAAAGAGACATCCAAAAAAAATAAAAATTGGAAATTTTTATGTAATTATAAAAATTCTATATCTAACAAAAAACTACACATTAATTTATATTATAAGTTTACTTCAAAAATACCTTCCGAATATAATTGGTATTCTTTGAATAAAAATAATGAGTTTATTCCGTCATTTACTAAAAAAATTTTTAAGCAAATTTCACACTTGTATTAATGAAAAAAAAAATAGCTATTATTGGTTCGGGCATAGCAGGACTTACTTTGGCAAGTCTTTTGAAAACCAATTCTAATTTTGAATTTCTTGTATATGAAAAAGGAGAGACTTTAAATTTAGATGAAGGTTTTGGTATTCAATTATCTGTTAATAGTGTTTTTATTTTAAATAAAATTGGTTTTAACCAGCTAGATAAAAATGAAAAATATCATCCTTCGAAATTAGATTTTTATTCAATAAATTGTAATAAAATTTGTGATTTAAATTTAACCACATTCAATTCTAAAAATGATGAATATACAACTCTCAAAAGATCAATTTTAGTCAGATTTTTAAAAGAAAGATTATTATCTAATTCAATAATATTTCATAAAAAAATTAATGACGTTGAACAAATAAATGGAAAAATTAATATTCATTTTATTGATGGATCAAGTGATAAGGTTGACTATTTAGTGGTCTCAGATGGAGTTTTCTCTAATACAAAATCAGTTATAGAAAAATTTTTTTTTAAACCAGATTACTATGGAGCTATTGCTATTAGGACACAGATTAGAACCGAAGATATTTCTAATCTTAACAGTAATAACATATCTTTAATTATGGGTTCTGATGCTCATTTAGTTTTGTATCCAATAAATCAAAAAAAAGAATTTAATTTAGTTTGTATAATTAGAAAAAAATCAGAAGATAATGATTCTATAAAAACAGTCCTAGAAAATACAATTTTAAAAGAAAATAAAAATTTAGTTAATTTGTTTAGGGAAGATTTAAAATCATGGCCTATCTATACATCTGGTAAACCCATTAAATCTATTTACAAAAATGTTTTATACATAGGAGATGCTTTCTATACTTTTCCACCAACTATGGCTCAGGGAGCATCACAGGCAATTGAAGCTGCAAATGAAATTTTTGAATTAATTAGTAACAATCATAAAGATATACAAAATGAATATTTTAAAAATAGAGTAGAAAGAACAAATCTAATTAATAAAAGGTCAAAAATTAATTACTTTGGATTTCATATTTCTAATCCGTTATTAAAAATTTTAAGAAAAGAGATTTTAAAACGTCTTGTAAAAAACAAAAACTTTATTCACAGCTACCTAGGTAAAATTTACAAATAAAAAAAATATATAAAAGTTTTGTTCTTAACTTGTTTAATCCATTTTTTGTCTGAAAAAAGATCCTCTAGCGTGTCATCAACAAGCCTTTTTATTTTTGGATCTAAATCCATAAAATTTTCTTATATATTTTTTGATAAAAACTTTTGTCTAAGTTTATCTATTGGAACTATTGAGTCGCCAACATTACAATACCAGTAAGTCCAGCCATTATAACTTTCGGTTCCCATTATTTTAGCTGCAACTTTATGTATAGAACCTGCAGACTCTTTATGTTTAATGCTGCCATCCACCATGATTTTTGCATTAATTTTTTTCTTTTGATCAAAAATGTTAGTTCCTGGTTTAATTATTCCTAATTCAACTAAAGATCCAAAAGGTACTCTTGGTTTAGACTTGTTATTTTCTAATGTATCTAAGTAACTTTCCTCAATAGCTTTAGTTTTATTAATTCTTTCATCAGCTGCTTTAAAATATTTTTTATCTTTTTCTATTCCGAAATATTTTCTGCCTAATTTTTTTGCTACAACTGCAGTAGTTCCAGTGCCTAAAAATGGATCTAAAATAACATCATCTTTATTTGTTGTTGATAAAATAATCCTATGTAAAAGTGCCTCTGGTTTTTGGGTAGAATGGACTTTTTTTCCATTCTTTTTTAATCTCTCTTTTCCATTGCATATGGGAAATGTCCAGTCAGAACGCATTTGTAAATCATCGTTTAAGCACTTCAGGGATTGATAGTTAAAAGTATATTTTGATTTTTTGCTTTTAGATGCCCATATTAAAGTTTCATGAGCATTAGTAAATCTTGTTCCTTTAAAGTTTGGCATTGGATTATTTTTTCTCCATATCACATCATTAAGCATCCAGTAGCCCACGTTTTGAATATGATAACCTATGCGAAAAATATTGTGGTAAGTTCCGATTACCCAAATTGAACCATTATCTTTTAAAACTCTCTTACATTCATTTAACCATTCCTTGCAAAAATTATCGTAGTCTTTGAAACTTTTGAATTGATCCCATTTGTCGTTAACGCCATTTACCTTGCTGTTGTCTGGTCTTTTAAGTTTTTTTCCTATTTGTAAATTGTAAGGAGGGTCTGCAAAAACTAAATTAAAAGTTTTGCTTGGAATTGTCTTTAATATTTCCAGAGCATTGCCATTTACAATTTTGTTTAAAAATTTAGACATATCTGGATTCAACTTTACGTTGAATTAGACTCTAAATTTATAAATCAGTCAAATATTAATAAAAAAAAATTAATCTTGTTGTGTTTCACGTGTCTTGTGACTCAAGATGTTGTGTATAGGTTTAAATTTTTTTCTATGGTGCTTTGTAACGCCATATTTTTTCAGTCCATTTAAATGTTCGGTCGTACCGTATCCAAAATTTTTATGCCAGTTATATTTTGGATATTTATTTGAAAGTTTAATCATAAATAAATCTCTTGAAACTTTGGCAATAATTGAGGCTGCAGCAATAGAAGTTATTTTTTCATCACCTCTAATAATAGTTTTATATTTTATTTTTATACCCTTGGGAGCAAAGTGCCCATCAATGTAAGCTATAGCGGGTTTAAGTTTTAGTTTATTCAAGGCTCTTTGCATTGATAAAAGAGAAGCATTTAGAATATTTAATTTATCTATTTCATCAACACTTGCCGTTCCAACAGCATATATTGAATTTTTTTTTATATATTTTGAGAGTAAAATTCTTTTCTTGAAGGGAATTTTTTTTGAATCTTTAATATCTTTTTTATTAATTTTTTCATTTAAAATTACCGCAGCAGAAAATACTGGTCCAGCTAAACAGCCTCGACCCACCTCATCGACACCAGCTATTCTGTTTTTTTTAAACAATAAATTTATATTTTTAGGTTTTTAATTTTGTCTCGTACCATTTTTAAATCTATCCATGCCAGCTTTTTTTGTTCTGGTTGCCGCATTAAAAACGCTGGATGAAATGAAGCTATTATCCAAGGCTTAACTGTACCAATTTCTTTTTGAATCCATTTACCTCTAGCTTTAGAAATGACCGTTACATTTCCAATTATTGCGTTTAAAGCTGTACTTCCCAGTAATATTAAAATTTTGGGATTCATGATTTCAATGTGGTTTTTTAGGTATGGAAGATATCTTACAATTTCTTCTTCAGTTGGACGTCTATTTGCAGGAGGTCTGTAATTTACAACATTTGATATGTAAACTTTTGTTCTATTTAAATGAATAGATTCTAACATTTTATCTAATAACTTGCCCGCACGGCCAACAAACGGCTTGCCCTCCGCATCCTCTTGAGCGCCAGGTCCCTCACCTATAATCATTATTTTTGCGCTAATGTTGCCATCTCCAAAGACTAAATTAGTCGCATTTTTTTTTAGCTCACAATTATCTATAAGTTGAATACTCTTTTTGAGCTTTTTTAGTTTTTGTAATTTTGTCCCACTAAAGGAACTATTTACATTATTGACGTTCCTTTTTAACGGGGCGTCACTTAATAATAAATTAGCATTAATTAAATTATAATATTCAATAAGATTAATTAGTTTTTGATTTAAATTTTTTTTCATTTTATAAAGTATATTATATGAGATATTTCATTAAAAATATTTATTTTATTTTACTTTTGATAACTATTTTATTTCTAGATACAGAAACTTTTGGCAAGGACAGTAAAGTTAAATATTCTCGTAATAATATTTCAAATTATTTATCAGGCATCGTATCTGTAAATCAAGATTATACTAATGCAGCTTTTAAGTATTTAAATAAGGTTCAATCTTTAAAAAATGACCATTCTAATTTCAATGTTCAATTTATTCGTACGCTTATTTTACTTGAAAAATTTAATCAGGCATTTGCATTTTCAAAAGATGTGTGGCTTGAAGATGAATACTTTTTTGAAACAGATCTTTTATTAGGGCTGGAATNTTTTATTAAAAAATGATTACCTAAATGCAGAAAAACACTTTGAAAGATTAAATAAAATTTCTCGTTATAATTTACTTTTTGAAGATTTTTTAGGAAATATTTTAATAGCTTGGATTAANGCATCTGAAAACAATAAAGAGGATAGCTTCAAATTTCTTGATAAAGTTCCAGAGCGTTATCACAATTTAAAAAAAATACAAAATAGTTTTTTACAATGTTATTTTGATACTTCGAAANCTCAAATTGCTTTTGAGCAGTTAATGAATAATGAAGATTCTGACTTTTCAAGATACAATTTTTTTTTCGCAAATTATTTACTGTTTAAAAATAAAAATATAGAAGCAGAAAAAGTAATTAATCTTAGTAGAAAAACACACAAATCCAATTTACTCATAAAACAGACAGAAAATTTTATTTTAACCGGAAACAGTAAAAAAATAAAAAACCTGTTCAATTGTAAAAATCCAGTGGATGTTATTGCTGAAATTTTTTACGTAATAGCCAACATATATTCTACTGAAAAAAATTATCAATTGTCGAACTTTTATTTAAAAATTTCCTTTTTTTTAAATAATAAATTTACACCAAACAAAACTCTTTTAGCTGAAAATTTTTTTTATCAACAAAAATATGAACTTTCGAAAAAGATATATAATTCTCTAAAATCAATCGGTCCAGTTTACTCTTGGTATGCTTCTATAAATTTAGCTATAATTTTGTCAGATATAGAAGATAAAGAATATGCTGTTTTTGATCTAGAAGATGAATTTAATTTATTATTAAATCCTGATTTAGAACATAATTACGAATTAGCAAATTTTTTTAAAGATCGTGAATATTATCAAGAGTCTATAAAATATTATTCCTTAGCTTTGCAAAATATAAAGCAAAATCATTTTTTATTTTCTAGAATTTTGGATAGAAGAGGTACAAGTTACGAAAGGTTGGGAGACTGGGATAATGCTGAAAAAGATCTTAAGGAGTCTCTTAGAATACTGCCAGATCAACCACACGTATTAAACTATTTAGGATATTCATGGATTGACAGAGGAATTAATATTGACAAAGCATTAGAGATGATAATACGTGCCAACGAGCTAAAAAAAAATGATGGATACATTACAGACTCACTTGGTTGGGCTTTTTATGTAAAGAAAAATTATCTTGATGCAGAAAAATTTCTACAAAGGGCAGTTGAAATATTGCCATTGGATCCAATCATTAATGATCATTATGCCGACACTCTGTGGATGTTAAATAAACACATACAAGCAAGATATTTTTGGAAGCATGTTTTAGGTTTAGATAGCGTTGAACAAAAATTAAAAGACAACGTAAGTAAAAAATTAATTTTTGGTATTACTAAAAAATTATAATTTAATTTAGTGAAAAAATTTAAAATAAAATCTTTTTGTAAAATTAATTTATCATTGAGAGTTTTAAAAAGGTTAAGTAATGGTTACCATAATATTAAATCTCTAGTAACATTTTGTGATTTACATGATGTGATATCAATAAGCAAAATTAAAGGCGTGAACGATAAAATAAGTTTTTCCGGAAGGTTTAAAAAAGGGGTTAATAAAAAATCAAATACAATAACTAATGTTTTATATCTGCTAAGAAAAAGGAACTTTTTTCAAAAACAAGCTTTTAAGATAGATATACAAAAAAACATACCACATGGATCTGGCTTAGGTGGTGGCTCATCTAATGCAGCTAATGTATTGAACTTTTTTAACTCAAAAATGCGTTTAAAATTAAATAAAGATGAAATAAGTAAAATAGCATATCAAATTGGCTTTGATACACCTGTTAGTTTAGAAAAAAAAAACACTCTATTAACTGGTAAAAAAGGTGAAATTTTAAGACTTAATCAAAAATTTAGACTGAATATTTTAATTGTTTATCCTAATGTAATTTGTTCAACAAAAAAAATATATGCAAACAACAAAAAATTTACCTTTTTAAGATCGCAATCTAACTTTTATATAAAAGATAAAAATAAATTAATTGATTTTTTAAAAAATGAAAACAATGATCTTGAAAAGACCGCAATCAAGTTTTACCCGAAAGTCAGAAAAATTATTAATTTTATAAAATCTCAAAATGGTTGTTATTTTTCAAGAATTACTGGATCGGGATCAGCTTGCATAGGAATATTTTCTAATATGAAGTCTGCAGTTTTTGCTCAAAAATTCATGAAGTTAAAATTTCCAAATTATTGGTGTGTTGTATCAAAAACTATATAAACTTAATCAATTGTGGTATATCTCAAAGCTATAATTTTGGGGCGTAGCCAAGCGGTAAGGCAGTGGTTTTTGGTACCACCATCCTAGGTTCGAATCCTAGCGCCCCAGCCAGCAAAATGTTAAATAAAATTAAGAAAATAATTACAAAAACTGACCGTTTTCTTTTTAAAAAATTTGGGTCTGAAAAAAGTATAAAAATTTTAGAAAATATAAAAGAAGCTAAAATAATTTTTTCATATCTTAATGAAATTGAAAAAGAAAGCAAAGTTAGATTTGTCGGAGGATGTGTAAGGAAGTCACTTTGTGGTGAGAGTATTGATGATATTGACTTAGCAACATCTCTTGAACCAGATGAGGTTAAAAAAAGGCTTACCAAAGGGGACATTAAAGTTATTGATACTGGAATATCTCACGGAACAGTAACGGTAATTTTAAATCAAAAAAAATTTGAAATTACAACTTTGAGAAAAGATGTTTCAACAGATGGCAGACATGCTAAAGTGCAGTTTACTTCAAATTGGGAACTAGATGCTTCACGAAGAGATTTTACAATAAATGCAATATATGCAGATATAGAGGGACGAATTTTTGATCCTCTAAATGGGGTATCGGATTTACAAAATGGAAAGATAAAATTTATTGGTTCGCCAGAAAAAAGAATACAAGAAGATTATTTACGTATTTTACGGTACTTTAGATTTTTTATACAGTATAGCAAAACAGATTATGACCAAGATACCATTCAATCCATTAATAAAAATATCAATGGATTAAATAAAATTTCTAATGAAAGAATATTTGATGAATTAAAAAAAATCTTATCTTTAAAAAACGTTTATAGTTTATTTGATAATAATCAATCAAAAAAAATTATTTTAAATATATTTCCAGAACTCAAATATTACGAAAGATTAAATAAAATTAATAGTTTGGATAAAAAATTAAAAGACAAATATGACAATCATTTGATTTTAGCATTGCTTGTTATAGATCAGTCTGATGATTACGAATATTTTTGTCATAAATATAAAACATCCAATAGTATTGAAAACAGATTTAAAAATATTTCGAGAAATTTTGAAAATCTTAAAAGTAAGAAATTTTTCTCAGAAGAAAATATTAAAAAATTAATTTATTTATCAAGCAAAGATGATGTAAGGAATCTGTTGCTTTTTTCAACATGCGTAAACGACAAAATAGAAACTTTAAATGTTGAGAAATTATTAAATTATATAAAAAGTTGCGAAATACCAAAATTTCCTATCTCTGGAGATTATTTAAAAAAATGCGGATATGAAACTGGAAATGAACTTGGTAAAAAACTTAAGTCACTAGAGGAAAAATGGATTGCAAATAACTTCGTTCTGGATGAAGAGGTTTTAAAAAAGTCTTTGAAAAAAATTAACCAGAATTAAATATATTTGATTTCTGCTATTTCAAAATTTTTTTCGCCTGATGGAGTTTTAACTGCTACTAAATCCTTTTTATTTTTCCCTATCAAGGCTTTACCGATTGGCGATCTAAAATAAATATAATTTTTTGTCATGTCAGCTTCATCTTTGCCCACTATTTTGTAGGTTTTTTTTTCATTATTATCTAAATCAATCAGGTAGACCGTAGAACCAAAAATTACATTATTTTTTTTTTCTAATTTTGTTACGTCAATAACGTTTGCTCTTGCAATTAAATCATTTATTTCAATTATCCTACTTTCAATTTTGGCCTGTTCTTCTTTTGCTGCATGGTATTCCGCATTTTCTTTTAGATCACCATGTGCTCTAGCTTCAGCAATTGCCTCAACGATTTTTGGTCGTTTTATATTTTTCAATTCATTTAATTCTTTTTTTAGTTTCTCAAGNCCTTGAGAAGTAATTGGTTCCTTTTCCATATGTTATTTCCATCTAGCTGTTGGAGGCAAAGACATTAAAATAGCTTCAGCGTTACCACCTGTGTTTAGACCAAATTTGGTACCTCTATCATATAATAAATTAAATTCAACATAACGACCTCTTTTAATTAGTTGGTCATTTTTTTGTTTTTCTGTCCATTTTCTGTACATTTTTTTTCTTATGATGGTTTTGGCACAGTCAAGAAAACATAAACCCACATCTCTAATAAAATTAAAATCCTTTTTCCAATTGTCTCTTTTATAATCAAAAAATATTCCTCCTATGCCGCGTCTTTCTTTTCTATGTGGTAAGTAAAAATAATCATCACACCATTTTTTGTACTTTAAATAATAATTTGAGTTATGTTTATTACACATTACTCTTATTTTCTTGTGAAAGAGTTTTGTCTCTTCTTGATCTTTAACGGAGGGCGTTGCATCCATTCCACCACCAAACCAGTTTTGTGAAGTAACAATGAATCTTGTATTAAAATGCATAGCAGGGATTTTTGGATTTTTCATATGTGCAACAATTGAAATTCCAGAAGCCCAGTAATTCGGATTTTTCTTTGCCCCCAAGATTTGAGATCTAAATTTTTTATGAAATTTTCCTGATACTTCCGAAAAGTTTACGCCAGCACTATCAAATACAAGCCCATTTTTAATTATGGCATATGATCCACCGCCTTCGTTTTTCATCTTAGATTTTTTCCAAGTATTTTTTTCAAAATATTTGGGTTTTTGTCCAGTTTTTTTACCTAAATCATGTTCAATTTTTTCGAATTCATAGCAAATAGTTTGTTGGAGTAGGTTGAACCAACTACTTGCTAACCTTTTTTTTGAGTAGATATCTTTAATCATTTTAAAAAAGAATTTTGTTTTAAGGCTTCCGATAACGTTATTGCTACGGTCATAGCAATATTTAGCGATCTCGCATTATTTTTTAAAGGTATTTTTAGTCTTTGATAAGATTTATTGTGTACTATTCTTGGAACTCCTTCACTTTCTCGACCAAATAGTATTGTATCTTTTGGTTTAAATATAAAGTTATGATAATTTTTTTTAGCTTTTGTTGTCATAAGTATTATTCTTGAGTTTTTTTTATTTATCAAAAATTTTTCATATGATTTATAAGTAATTATTTTACTTTTATCTAAATAATCCATAGCAACTTTTTTTAATCTCTTATCATCAAGGTGAAAACCGCAAGGTTCTATTATTTCAAGGGTTGTATCAAAACAGGAACATAAACGAATTATAGCAGCAGTGTTTTGAGGTATATCAGGTTGATATAGGGCAATATTAAACATTTTTTTTAATATAAAGTTAGTTTATGTGTCATTCTGACCCTAGCAAATTTATGTAAATTCTAATTAATTAATAATATATATTACACAATAGCTTCGAATCTATGAGTAAGAAAATTCAGTCGGAAAGAAGAGATTTTCTCTTTACGGTAACCTATACGATTGGTGCTGTGGGAGTAGGTGCAGCTATTTGGCCTTTGATAGATCAGATGAATCCTGGCTCTTCAGTTAAAGCTCTGGCAACAACTGAGGTAGATGTTAGTAGTGTTGAGGTAGGAAAAACCATAATTGTATTGTGGAGAGGAAAACCCATATTTATCAGAAGGAGAACTAAAGAAGAAATTGAAGAAGCTTCAGCAGTAGATCTGAAAGATTTAAAAGATCCTGAGAAAGATGAAGATAGAGCTAAGGATCCAGAATGGCTAGTAATGGTTGGGGTTTGCACTCATCTTGGCTGCGTTCCTTTAGGGGAAAAGGGAGAATATAATGGATGGTTTTGTCCTTGTCATGGTTCGCACTACGATACTTCTGGTAGAGTTAGGAAAGGTCCTGCCCCAAACAACTTAGAGATACCTAAATATGAATTCATAAATAACAATATAATTAAAATAGGCTAAATTAATTATGAGTGAAGAAAAGTATATTCCTAATTCTAAGATAGGTCAGTGGTTTGATAGCCGTTTGCCACTTTTAACACTTAGTGCTCATTTAAGAGAGTATCCAACACCAAGAAATTTAAATTATTGGTGGACCTTTGGTGGCATATTGACCTTTTTTTTAATTANTCAAATNGTAACAGGCGTTATTCTTGCCATGTATTATGTAGCGCACTCAGATCTCGCTTTTGAAAGCATTGAACACATAATGCGAGATATAAATTATGGATGGTTGATTAGATATGTTCACGCTAATGGCTCCTCGATGTTTTTTTTGGCTGTTTATATTCATATCTTTAGAACTTTATATTACGGGTCATACAAATCTCCAAGAGAAGTGATTTGGATAACCGGATTAATAATTTATTTATTTATGATGGTGACAGCTTTTACGGGATATGTTTTGCCCTGGGGTCAAATGAGTTTTTGGGCAGCAACAGTTATAACAAATCTATTTAGTGCAATTCCTTTAATTGGAGAAAATATTACAGAATGGTTGTGGGGTGGCTATTCGGTAGGTAATCCGACGTTAAATAGATTCTATAGTTTACATTACTTGTTCCCATTTTTAATTTTTGGTTTGGTTATATTGCATATTTGGGCATTACATGTTCCTGGAAATAATAATCCGGTTGGTATTGATGTTAAAAAAAATAATAATGAAACTGTTTCCTTTCATCCCTTCATTGTGATGAAAGATCTTTTTGCTTTGCTTGTTTTTTTAATTATATTTTTTATATTTGTATTTTTTGCTCCAAATGTTTTGGGACATCCAGATAATTACATTGTAGCAAACCCATTGGTAACTCCTACACATATAGTTCCCGAATGGTATTTATTACCTTTTTATGCAATTTTAAGAGCTATACCAAGTAAACTAGGTGGGGTTATTTTTATGTTTGCATCAATTTTTATATTGATGCTATTACCTTGGTTAGATACTTCAAAAGTTAGATCAGCAACTTTTAGGCCTCTATACAAAAAATTTTTTTGGATATTAGTAGTTACTGTAATTTTACTTGGCTATTTGGGAGCGAAACCACCTGAGGGGATCTATTTAATTTTGGCGAGAATCGCGACCATTTATTATTTTGTTCATTTTTTAATCATACTTCCGTTGTTAGGTCGTTATGAGAAAACAAGTCCATTACCTTTAAGTATTTCCGATCCAGTTTTGAACAAACCAGATATTGTAGATAAATTTAAAAAGATAGTAGGAGAATACGAAGGAGAAAATGTTGATTCGTTTAAATAGCTTTTTAATAAATATAATTTTTTTTATTTTTATATCCGTAATCAGTAACCCGGCATATTCTGAAGAAAAAAATGTAGATTTATTAAAAATTAATTGGAGTTTTAAAGGTTTGTTGGGTACTTTTGATAGATCCTCTCTTCAAAGAGGTTATCAAGTTTATCAAGAAGTCTGTTCTGCATGTCACTCGATACAATATTTAAGTTACAGAAATTTATCAGAAAAGGGAGGACCTGAGTTTTCTGAAGAAGAGGCTAAAGCCATTGCTGCACAATTTGAAGTTCTGGATGGACCAAATAGTGAAGGAGAAATGTTTACAAGATCAGGAAGATTGTCAGATAAGTTTGTCAAACCTTTTCCAAATGTTGAGGCAGCTACTGCTGCTAATGGCGGCGCGTACCCTCCCGATATGTCAGTTCTCGCAAAAGCAAGGAAAGGTGGAGCAGATTATATTTATTCATTGCTTTTAGGATATGAAGATGCTCCAGCAGGATACGAACTAGATGATGGAGTTTACTATAATAAATATATGGCTGGCCAAAAAATAAAAATGTTAAAACCATTGTCTGATGGCGTGGTAGAATATTCAGATGGTACCCAAGCAACGGAAGCACAAATGGCTAAAGATGTTGCAACTTTTTTGACTTGGGCGGCGGAACCACATCTTGAAGTTAGACATAAAACGGGAGTGAGAGCTATTCTTTATTTGATTGTTCTTATAATTCTCGTCTATTTTAGTATGAAGAAAGTTTGGTCACGTGTTGACTCAAAAGATGATTTAGAACAACAAGAAGATACTTTTGATAAGGTAGAAAAGTGGACCACTCAATACGAAGGAGACGATCCCAAATCTTTTAAATAAAATAAATCAATTATTGACCCTAAAGAATAAAACTTCACCATCTTTGATAATATAATCTTTTCCTTCTAGTCTCAGCTTTCCTGCAACTTTACATTCACTAAAGCCTTTGTATTTTATAAAATCATTATGAGACACTGTTTCAGCTCTTATAAAACCTTTTTTAAAGTCAGTATGGATAATGCCTGCCGCATCGACTGCTTTGGAATTTTTTTCAATTGTCCAAGCTCTCGTTTCCTTTGAATTAAAAGTAAAAAATGTATTGAGTCCAAGGACATTATAACCGGTTTTTATTAAAGTATCTAAGCCTGTTTTTTTAATTCCCGACTCTAGCATAAAAACTTTCTTATCCTTTTCCCGTAAACTCATTATTTGATCTTCTATATCCGCACAAACAACAATTATATTTTCTTGTGAAAACATTCTTTTACATGCATCCGAATATTTATTACCCTCTGGTAAACTTTTTTCATCAACATTGCATACTATTATTTTAGGTTTTAGAGATAATAGACCGGATTTATTAATAAGACTTTTATCAAATTTTTTTTTTAATGATTCTAGTTTTTCTCCCTTATTTATTAGATTTAAACACTGTTCTAAAAAATTTAATTCCTCTTTATCTAAATTTTTTTTTTTACTTTTTTCTAATCTTTTTTGAAGAGATTCCAAATCTGCTAGTAGAATTTCAGTTTCAACAATCTCAATATCTCTAACAGGATCGATAGTTTTATTAATATTTTGTATTTTTTCAGATTCAAAACAACGTGTTAAATAAACGATCGCATCAACTTCCTTAATATGAGAAAGAAATTTATTACCTAAACCTTCACCTTTTGAAGCTCCCTTTACAAGACCGGCTATATCAACAAATGTAATTGTTGTATTAATTGTTTTTAATGATTTTGATATTGTGGCTATTTTGTTTAGTCTTTCATCGGGTACGGCAACTATTCCAATATTTGGATCTATTGTGCAAAAAGGATAATTTTCGGCTTGGGCTTTATTTGAAGCTGTTAAGGCATTAAATAAAGTTGATTTACCAACATTTGGCAAACCTACTATTCCGCACTTAAAACCCATTATTATTTTTGATTAACTTTACTTGAAAAAAGGTCTAAATCTTTTTTAATTAAAATTGATAGTGATTCAATTATATTTTTAGTAACTTCTTCTACGCTTTGTTTTTCGTCGTGTGAAAAATTATCTAGAACATGATCAGCACCCG
>JGI12207J13218_1000022_pt1 | contig 20854 bp, 17 predicted proteins | sample DeeseametaMP0372_FD_13218 | JGI IMG/M metagenome (IMG submission 13218) | reverse complement strand
ATTGTATGCACATAAATTTTCCTGACCCCTGGTCCAAAAAAGCACGCCGAAAGCACCGTATCCTCAGTGCTGATTTTCTCACCAAAATGCATCCATACTTTAGTTCAAGGGGTGAATTACGATTTAAGACGGATCATCTCGAATACTTTAAAACTGTAATAGATATTTTACAGAAGCTTGAGACCTACAAGATTGTTGAACACACCACGGATCTACACCTGAGCAACTACAATGAAAACAATGTTCTGACCGAGTTTGAGATGTTATTCAAGTCGAAGGGCAACCCTCCAATTGGGTATCTGCTTGCAGAAACGCTCTGAGCAACAATACTACTTAGATTTAGCTGTCCGGTAATTAAAGAGATAATTGAAACCAGAATTCCGAAACGCCATGATAATTTTGGTTATATGTTTGGATTTTTCAAAACACAGTGCCTCTGTTTGACCAAAACCTGCGTGCCAGCTACCTTGCAAAAAATAAGTTTTTCGTTCTTCTGTAAAACATAAACCTTGTCTACATAAGCATTCTCTTTATTGGCTATACAGACATCATTAAAACAGTTAATGTCATGGCTAATCAGTAATTTGTTTTTGGGTGGTTCGATCAGGCTACTCCCCCAACTATGAAGCTGAACCTCCCAAAAGTCATTTAAGACTAACCCAACAGCACTATGGCTTCAAGTCAATTGCAGGAGATTCCCGGAAGCAGCAATCTTTTTAGAGTAAGAGACGACTTGGAGAATGTCACTTTATATGTTAGTATCAGACTTCAATAAATGAGCTTTTTTTTCGAAACTAACAGTCCAGAAACTTTACTTTTGCTGTAGTCGATTTCTGGAAGATCAGTCTGTTCTGCACTTTCTGCTTAATTAAAATTAATATGACTTCTCGTGTGATGGTATTGGGTGTGGGTGCTTTTGCGCATGCAGTACAAACTATCCTTCGGGAAGATGGCGCAGAAACCGCTTGTTACCTGACAAGACCCTACAGTCACTTCGGCCCCAAAATAGTCGGTCAAACCTGGAGTACTGAAGATCATCCGTCTCCTTTACCCCTGATTGAAAAATTTAAACCTGACCTGATAATTCCACAGGCAGTAGCCTGGGCAGAACAGCCTTGGGCTGCAGACCTGGTCAAGCAGGGTTGGCCGATTTTTAGTCCTGTCGGAGATGCAATGCGGATAGAAATTTCACGACAGGAGTCTTCGGAGTTGTGCCGGAAATACGGCATTCCAGTGCCGGTCTCCTACCATGTGCAGAACCGCATTGAGGCACGACAGTTGATGCAGGACGATCCGCGGCCTTATGTTTTGAAAAACCCCATTTGCTCTCCCTTCAGTCCAGTTCATGCCATTATCTGTGAAAGCCCGGAAGATACGCTGGGCTGGATTGAGCGCGTGGATTATGCAGAAGGTCTATTTTTACAGGAGTATCTTGGAAAAGAGGAGGCCGGACATTTTGTTTTTATCAGTGGCGGAGAGATACGCAGTTTGGTTACAAACCAGGAATACAAACGTGCTTTTACCGGAGATATGGGGCCATTGGCAGGTGCACCTTTGGCCGGAATTGTAGAACAGGATCCGGATGATAAATTTGGTTTAGCTCGAGAATTAATTCATCCTCTAAAGCCCTGGTTTGAAAAAACAGGCTACACCGGACCGCTCCAGGTCACTGCAATACGCAAAGAAGGAACCTGGCATGCAATTGAATACAACATTCGTTTAGGTGTGACTACAACCGCGCTTCTGTTGAGGATGCTAAAAAACCCGGTTGATGTTTTGCTGAAAGTCGTCCGGGATCAAGTCCCTGTACTGGATTGGCATCCGGAGAAATTTTTTGGCTGCACTCTTACATTAGCAGGATACGGCTATCCTTACGTTGTTCCTTCTGTACCAAAATTACCGGTTGAAGTTTCAGCACCTCTTGAGTGTGACTTGTGGTGGAATGAAGTAGATGAAGAGGACGGTCAACTGTATATGGCAAATCATCAAAATTACGAAATGGGTCACAGGATTGCGGACGTGAATGCCTGTGCTTCTGAGATGGATTCAGCAGTTGAACTAATAGAAAAAGAAATTCTCAAACTCCGCTGTTTGGGAAGTTATTACCGACTGGACCTCAAAGAATTAACTGAAAAATATTCCTCACTCTTGACCTCCTAAAAAGCTGCTTTAAAATAAAAATCGATGACCTACACACTTCCAGGAACTGATGAAAAATCTCGCTACGTTGAACAAAAGTTTGATGAAATTGCTCAAAAATACGATCGATTCAACGATCTTATCACTTTTGGAATGCACCGCTACTGGAAAAGGTTCGTGGTACGACAAACTGGACTGCACCCGGAAGAACACTGCCTGGATTTGTGCTGTGGAACCGGCGATATCGCTCGAGAAGTATTACGTCAATATCCTGCATCCAAAGTGACAGGTCTTGATTTTTCGCAAAAAATGCTCAACATTGCCAAATCCAAAAGCAGCAATAATTCAGGAATTCAATATCTGCTGGGTGACGCAATGGAAATCCCTTTTCCGGATACAAATTTTGATGCAGTCACGATTGGGTACGGTTTACGAAACGTTCCAAACCTGAACGGATGCCTGCAAGAAATCTTGCGTGTGCTGAAACCAGGCGGAGTTTTGGTCAGCCTGGATGTAGGAAAAGTTCGTTTACCGGTTATTAAGGAACTAAATAACTTTTATTTTTTCCGTATCGTTCCTTTGATCGGAAATTTGTTGATGCCCGGACAGGATATGTTTCAATATTTGCCAAATTCTTCACTTGAATATCCTAACCAGGAATTACTTAAACGCCTAATGTTTGAAGCAGGATTCCAGCAGGTTGAAATACACGATTTCGTTTTTGGGGCTTCCACTGTACATGTTGCCTGCAAACCAACCATCAATTGATTATAATCTAAAAGTGAAACCAGAAAAATTTCAATCGCTTGAGGATGCCCGCTGTTTCCTACTAAAACAAGTCAAAGAATGGGATAATTCCCTAAATAAACCAACCCCTGAAAACTCTGGAGTTGTACGTCTGGAAGCTTCTCTAGAGTCGGCTCATCCTCTGGAATGGCTAACCTTACAGGATTGTTCACAGAAGATTTATTGGGAAAACCGTTCGCAAAAAGAACAATTTGCCGGTATTGGTACGGCCCTTGAGATTGCAGACGGGAAGGATGGTTACGAAAATATATTGCAAGTTATCAGTAAAATTTTACAGGATTCTCCTGAAACAGTCCGTTTTTACGGAGGAATGCGTTTTGACTCCAAAGCTTCAATTTCCCCAGAGTGGGAAACTTGGGGAACCGCACGTTTTACTATACCACTGGTTGAATTAAGCATTATCGAGGAAAATGTAACTTTGGCCTGTAATTTCCTTCCAGGTGATAAAAAGAATTCCAAGCTTCAGCCGTTGCAAAATTTGCTGGAGTCTCTGCGAACGGAAGATGTCATCATTCCAGATAATCCGCTGATTGGACTGGAGCGGCACGATCTTCCAGAATATCGACAATGGTGTCGCCTGGTTGAGCAAGGACTTGAAAACATTTCCAGCGGCAAAATAAACAAAGTGGTTTTGGCACGAGCTGCAGTTTTCAGTTTGGCCCGTGACTATGACCCCACCGAACTACTGCTCCAATTGGGACGTCACGCACCACAAGCTTTTCATTTTTGTTTTCAGCTTGCTCCCCATAAAGCCTTTTTGGGGATCACTCCAGAACTGCTTTACCGAAGATCGGGAACACAAATTGGGAGTGAAGCAATTGCCGGAACACGTCCCCGCGGACAAACACTTGAAGATGATCAACGTTTGGCAGACGAACTACGTAACAGTGAAAAAGAACAGCGTGAACATTTAATGGTTTTAGATCGAATGGAACGTGTACTGAAGCAATTTTGCCGGCAAACAAAACGCTTGTCTTACTTGGAGCGCCTGTCCCTGCGGCATGTTCAACACCTGCTTAGCAGGATGCAGGGGATCCTGCGTCCGAATGTAAATGATTCCGATTTGCTTCCGTCTTTCCATCCGACACCGGCAGTTTCAGGAACACCTGATCCGGAAGCTCGTGAGATTATCCGGGAGTTGGAGCCATTTGACAGAGGTTGGTATGCGGGTCCTGTTGGCTGGATAAACCGTAATCAGGCTGAATTTGCCGTTGCAATTCGATCCGGACTGTTATGCGGACGCACTTTAAGAGTCTATACAGGAGCTGGAATCGTTGCAGGTTCAGTTCCGGAAGAAGAGTGGAGGGAGATAGAAGTCAAACTCCAAAGCTGGAAATCTTTACTGGGACGATCGTGAACTGGAATGAATGTTGGGGAGAATGGATTATTGAGGAATTAGTACGGCATGGTACGTTGTGTTTTTGTATCTCGCCCGGATCACGTTCCACACCTTTGACTGCGGCGGTTGCCCGTAATGACCTGGCAAAATCTGTTGTATTTTACGATGAACGTGCAGCCGCATATTTTGCACTCGGTCATGCCAGAGCAACCGGGAAACCGGCAGTCTTGATTTGCACATCCGGAACTGCCGGCGCAAATTATTTGCCTGCAGTTATCGAATCTTCAATTGAGCAAATTCCTCTGCTGGTACTGACTGCTGACCGACCGCCAGAACTTCGAGATACCGGAGCCAATCAGGCTATTAACCAGACTCACATTTTTGGAACACACGTCCGCTGGTTTTTTGATCCAGGATGTCCCGGACCGGAGTTCACTCCCGCAGCCTTGCTCTCCACAATTAACCATGCGCTATCAAAAACACAGCGTCCCTTGTCCGGACCGGTACACCTGAATTTACCTTTCCGCGAACCTTTCTTTGAAAAAAATGAGGCTGAAAAAAGTATAGATTTACTACTGCCGCCGAAAACAAACTGCTACGTTCACTTTGCGATTTCAAGAAAAATCCTGCCAAAAAAAGAAATATTGGAATTGATTGAAAGCCGTCCTGAATCCGGAATTTTGAGCATCGGACGTGTTCCTTCAAACTCACTTGATTCCCTCAGAAAACTTGCAGAAGAATTGGGTTGGCCGGTATTTGCAGATGTCACTTCCGGACTACGTCTGGGTAATAATTGCCCGAACAGGATAACTTACTATGATCAACTGCTGCATGATGATCTTATCAGTTCAAACTGGGACATTGAAGCAGTTTGGCACATTGGTTTTCCACCTACATCTAAACGCTGGCTTACGCGCTGGGAACAGAGCCCTCCCTCTCAAATGGTCTGGATCGCAGACCATTCTGAACGTCACGATCAGTCTCACAATTTTCGCTGGATAATAGAGGCTGATATTACAGAATTTTGTGAGCATCTAGTGCATGAATTGCGACTGGATAAAAGGTCAGCCGTTAACCGTTCAAAAACGCAGAAATGGCTTCAGGCATCAGAAAAGGCTGGTGATTTGATAGAGAAACATTTTTCCGCAAATTCAGAAAATGAGAAGATTAATGAATTTGCTTTGGTGCGAAGGTTGACTCAGATAATACCTGAAACTCATGGTTTTTTCATCGGAAACAGCCTCCCAGTCCGTGCAGTGGACATGGTTGGTTCTGAAAAAGGAGCGGATATTCCAACAGCACTCAATCGGGGCGCCAGTGGAATTGACGGCCTTATAGCGTCAGCATGCGGATACTCTTCAGGAATGCAGAAGCCGGTCACATTGCTTATTGGCGACTTGTCAGCTTTACACGATCTTAATTCGTTCAAACTACTCACAGATTCTCCTGAACCAGTTTTGCTGGTTTTACTCAATAACCACGGAGGAGGTATTTTTTCATTCCTTCCTGTTGCCCGGCAGACAGATATTTTCGAACCATTTTTCGCTGCACCACACGATTATAATTTCCGGAAAGTTTCTTCAATGTTTAATTTGAATTATTTTAACCCTGGTTCGATCAGTGCTTTTGAGACAGATTATTCAAAAGCAATTCAAGCAAACAAATCTGCAGTAATAGAAATTATTTCGGAACGTGAAAAAAATCCGCAATATCTTGAGTCCTTGCGGCAAAAACTCGTAAAAAGTGCATTTGAATCTTCTTCATAAGGACGTTATACTTAAATATTTGTTAGCTATTTTGCTTTAAAAGTATTCCAGGTTGAAAACTAAATAATATTTATGCACACTCGCTATGATCTTCCTCTGATTGGAGCAACATTATTTTTGCTCTCCTGGGGAACAGTGATGATTTACAGTACAGGTGGTGTTTATGCCGACCTTCAATACGATGATGGTCAATACTTTTTATACCGGCACTTGATGCACATACTGGCAGGACTTGTAGTTTTGGGAGTTGCACTGTACGTGAACTATCACAAATGGCAGCAATTTTCAATTTGGTTAATGCTGGTAATGTTGATTTTACTGATTCTGGTTTTGATTCCTGAAGTGGGACATGAGGTTAAGGGAGGACGCCGCTGGCTGCGTATAGGTTCGTTAAGTTTGCAGCCTGCCGAATTGCTGAAGATAGTTTTGATTATCTATGTGGCTTCATATTTGGAAAGAAAGCAGGAATTACTGGCTTTTTTCTTCCGCGGATTGACACCAAACTTTATTGTCACAGGTATTTATCTCTTTCTTGTCTTGCTGCAACCAGACTTTGGGACAGTAATTTTGTTAGCAACAACAGTCTTACTGATGCTGTATGTCGGCGGTGGCAGTCCCATTCAAATTGCCACCAGCCTGTTAGGTGTGGGTGTTATTGCAGGATTATTGATTGCATCACACACATATCGCGTACGGAGAATGCTCTCTTTTTTGAATCCCTGGGATGATCCGCAAAATTCCGGATTCCAAATTATCCAGTCATTCATTGCTCTTGGAACAGGTGGGTGGCTTGGTAAGGGCCTGGGAGAAAGCCTTCAAAAACGCCTTTTCCTGCCTGATGCTCACACAGATTTTATTTTTGCCATCATTGGAGAAGAATTAGGGTTTTTGTGGATTTGTGTACTGATTATTCTATTTTCCGTTTTTATTTGGCGCGGTTACTGGATAGCCTGGAATGCCCAAGATACATTTGGAAAACACCTGGCTTTTGGAGCCACTACAATTCTAAGCCTGCAAATTGTTATCAATCTTTTTGTTGTTATAGGTCTCCTTCCAACTAAAGGTTTGCCACTTCCATTCATAAGCTACGGTGGAACATCTCTTGTGGTAACCATGTTCTTAACAGGTCTTTTACTCAATATCAGCGGCCGTATAGATCCAACTGATGAGAAACCGGCAAATGGTTTTTCCTCTACAACCAATGTTCCCTCCAATGAGTAAGGACTATCCATCCTGGATGTTCCGGAAGTTTCAGAATTTTCAATTCTGTTCCTCACTGGTATCTTTTATCCGTATATTCCCTCTTTTTTCCTTAATTTACACACAGGCAGCAGGTCTAATTTTTCTCCCTTCCGGATTTTCATTACCTTCTCCGGCCTTTGCGCAAACTTCCACAAATAAAACTGATTCCAAGGTAAGTCACCGCTTGGAAAATTTCTTAATCAGCACAGAAGATCGAGATGACTGGACTCGCCTGATGTTAGCCATTCTTAACAGTGTGCCTGCAGTAGAGCAGGTTTTGGCACAAGGTGTAAGCGTAAATATTAGAGGAACCGAAGAATTTCACGGAGTGACTCCGCTTATATTTGCTTCCGGAATTGGTTCCCTAGTCATAGTAAAATTGCTTGTAGAAAAAGGTGCACGCCTGAATGATACGGATACTCAAGGCAATACGGCTTTGATTCAGGCGGCAAAGAAAGGACACTTTGATACGCTACAATATTTACTCCTGCAAGGTGCAAACCCGAATGCTGAAACTAATCAAAAGTGGAAGGCATTAATGTTCGCCGCACACAGAGGACAATTTGAAGTTCTCAAAACTTTATTGAAACATGGTGCAAGAGCAGACTTCCAGGACGATTTGGGGATGTCCTCTATTATGTATGCAGCTCAGAACGGGCATTTTGAAATAGTCCTACACTTACTAAAGCGCGGCGCAAAAGTAGATTTAGCCTCACTTAACGGTTCAACAGCTTTAATTTGGGCCATTAGGGCGGGCCATGAAAATATTGCTGAATTACTCTTGAATGCCGGTGCAGAAATAAATTATTTGGAGAGTGAGTTTCAAAGGTCACCACTGCTGCTGGCAGCAATGTATGGTAGGGAATCGACTGTAAAGAGGTTGTTATCCGCCGGAGCTAATGTAGAGGCAATTGACAAACAAGGTGCAAATGCTTTGTTACTGGCTCTAAGCAATAATCATTTGAAAACGGCAAATTTTTTGATCGAGTACGGAATTACTATCAACACTGCTGACCAAAAAAAATACAACCCTCTTATGGCTGCAGTTTCTCAAGGAAGTTTTGAATTAACAAAATCCCTGCTCGAGAAAGGGGCGGTAGTGAATGCTCAGGATTTTGCTGGAAAAACCGCATTAATGATTGCAGCAGGAAAAGGAGATATGAAAATAGTAAAGCTCCTGCTCAGAGAACAGGGGCGACTTGATTTTAGAGACCGCTACGGACGAACCGCATGGATGTATGCAGCCGAACAACAACGTATCTCAATGGTTCGATTTCTAAGCAATAATGAAATTGATAACCATGAAAACCTCTTTTATGCCGTTTCCCATGGACTATTCAAAGTAGTTGAAACATTGCTGGAGTTACACGCAAATACAGGAGTCCGTGATTCTCAAGGATGGACTCCTTTGATGTGGGCAGCAAATAACGGTCATGCTAAAATCGTAGAACTTCTGCTAAAAGGTGGAGCAAATATAAACAGTCGTAATGGAAAAAGTCCCAATGTTTCCGGCTGGACCCCACTAATGCTGGCTGCGGGGAGTGGACATCTCGAAACTGTAGAATTTCTCACTCAGAACGGAGCAGATCTTACTGCAGAAGATGAGGATAGTTGGACAGCACTAACCTGGGCTTCTCATAAAGGATACACTGATGTTGTTAGCTTTTTGGTTGATAACGGAGCAAATATTGATAAGCTTGGCTCTGATGGTTCTACACCGCTTATTTGGGCCGCATCTCAGGGTCACGATACCGTAGTGCGTGTCTTGTTAACTAAAGGTGCAAATTATACATTGAAAGATGGTTACGGAAAATCCGCACTTGCACATGCAGTACTGCAAGGTCATTTCTCAATTGCAAAAATGTTGATTAATCATGGAGCCGACATTAATCAGGATCTACTTTATGCTGCACGTAGAGGATACAAAAATATGGTTGTATTTTTACTTGAAGAAAGTGCGGAAATTGATTATCTGTCTCCACATAACGAAACTCCTTTAAATCTTGCCAGTCAGGGAAAACACTGGGAAACAGCCAAAATTCTTCTGGAGAAAGGTGCAAATTCCGCATTGCAAAATGCCCAGGGACAGACTTCACTGATGTCTGCAGTTTTGACCGGTGAAGCAAAAATGGTAAATCTACTGATCAACTCTACTAAAACAGGCTCTCTGAATTCTGAACTTGAAAATGCAGATTTTTTAGTAAACACACCTTTGATGACAGCTGCTGTCCACGGTTATTTAGATATCGTTAAAATATTGCTTGATAATGGTGCAAAAGTTGAGAGTAGAAATCGTTGGAAAGAATCGGCATTGATCCTTGCAGCTTCAAAAGGTTTTCGTGAGATAGTCAGGTTGCTGATTCAATATGGAGCAGATTTGCACTCTGAAGATATTACTGAAAAAACTGCCTTATTGAGGGCAGCCCAAACTGGACACCTGTTAGTAGTTGAGATGCTGCTTGCACAAGGCGCAAATCTGCACATTAACGCAATTGATTTAGGCGGAGAAGGTGGAACTGCCTTGATACAGGCTGCAAGAAACGGCCATAACAACGTTTTGCAAACACTTTTGAAAGCCGGAGCAATTGTAGATGAGACAGAGCTTATTTTTCACCACTCGGCTCTGATGGTCGCTGCTTTGAATGGTCATAAGAAAACAGTGGATCTCCTGCTCACTGCCGGGGCAAATCCAGCGTTAACAGATACTTCACAAAGGTCAGCTTTATTGCTTGCAGCTACAAACAATCACCTTTCGGTTGTGATACAACTTTTGGACTCCGGACAAAGTGGAATTCAAACTGATTTCAACGGCAACGGTATCTGGCACCTGCTGGCAATGAGTGATGTTGAAAATAGGAACATACCAACCAGTTCGAATTTAAAACTAAACGAAGAAGGTGTGCCAACGGAAATGCAGGTGCTTTTCTCACTTAAAATTTTACTGGACTCTATAAACAATAATGGGGAAACAGCACTGATGATTGCAGCAAAACACGGAAAGATGAAGCTCGTTAAAAATCTGCTTGAACTTGGTGCGTCTCACAAAATACTGACGCCCGAAGGAAAGAGTGCCTTTACATTTGCAACAGCATCCGGAAACAACGAGCTTGCCAAGCTATTGCGATGATCACTTATGATATTAAAGCAGAGGACTTGTACCCAAAACCGAATTTTAGCTCCCTCTATTCCAGTAGCCGATCACCAGTTTTTTTTCTCGCTCATTGAAATCTCCTATAGAAATTTTGCCTTGAGAAAATCCAGAACGGAGATAATGCAGTTTTGCGAGGCACTCCTCTTTTGAATCACAATGGCTCCAGCCTTTTTCCTTCATTTGGACCAGCTTATTATAATCTTCCCCTGAAACTTCAACTGGGTTTTCCAGAGAGTATGGTGTTAAACTAATCATAAGATCTACAATAATTGCTGCGAAAAACTGGGGAAACATTTGCAATAAAAAAATATTAATACCATTTTAAGCACTAAAGAAAACAGCTTGCAAGTCTGCTGTAAAAAACCATGAATATTTCTCCAGAAATCAAAAACCAAATACCAAATACGCAATCCCTGTTTTGGATAGGAAGCCTCATTTCCGGCATTTTGCTCGGCCTGAGTGCCCCGGGCTTTGGCACTAACTGGGTTGGAATACTGGCTTTTTTTCCATTGCTGGCGGTACTCGATCAACTGCATAAAAACAGGCTGTTTTCACTCCAAAAACGGGCCGGGCTTTTTTTTGCAGTCTGCTGGTTTTCCGGAAGTATTGCTGCTTCGATCGGTGGAAATTGGATTACTAACAGTATCAATGTTTTCGGCCACATTCCCTGGTTTGCGGCACTACTGATTACTGCCGTTGGATATGGACTGGAAGTTGGATTACAGCTTTTTGTATATTTTGGAATCCCATTACTTTTCATCCGTCAACGCAGCGGTTGGGATTTAATCGTACGGCTCGCATTTGTTCTCGCTCTTGATCCATGGTATCCAAGGCTGATTCAATGGAATTATGGCGGATTGACTTTTTATAAATTTCCATGGCTTGAACAAGCCGCAGATATACTTGGTGCTTCCGGACTTCTTCTCTACAGCGCCGGATTCTCATTTTTGCTGCTCTACTGGTGGCGCTGGAAATCAGAAGGAACTGGAAACCGAAAATCCTTATTTAAAGCCTCAACCATTTATTTAATTTTGTGGGTCTTCGGCTTAGGTTACGGTGCCTGGAGAACTCAGGACCTTGTTATTCAAAATTCAAAACTTGACTCCGCATCATCCGGCAATATTCAAAACCTTGTTCCTGACTTTCCGACAAAACTCACAGTTATGGTTATACAGCCTAATTTTTCCCTCCAGGAACTTGCTTCCAACCCTGAACTTGCACACTCAAAACGTCAGCAAAATTTGGCCGACTTGCTGGAGGATTCACTCAAGGCACTGGAGCAGCTTCCGGAAATACAACTACTCCAAAGTTGTTAATTTGGCCTGAGTCGGTGTATCCTGATCCTTTTTTCAAAGTTGCAGCTTCACGCGAAAAAGTTTTGTCCTTTGCTGAAGCAAACCAAACTTCCATTTTGCTGGCTACTGTAGATTGGGTAAAGACTCAAACCGATTACAAATTTCATGGAGTCTCAGTCCTGATTGGAGCAAATGGTGAAGTTCTTGGACGTTACAACAAGATATTCCTAATTCCATTTGGAGAGACAATTCCATTTTCAGAGTGGTTTCCCGGAATAGCTTCGTGGCTCAGNAATAATATTNNAAACATGTCAGAGTTTGAACGGGGCCGGGAATACACCGTTTTTTCTGTTCCTGAAAACATTGAGTTTTCTGCGCCAATTTGCTTCGATATTTTCTCACCCACAGTAGTTAGAGGCATGGTACGCAACGGCTCAAATTTGGTGGTAAACCTCAGTAACTTAGCTTGGTTCGGACGCACCACCGCGTCAGATAACATGGTCGCGGTTTTACGCTGGAGAGCCATCGAAAATCGGGTTCCGGTAGTCTTTGCCTCCAACAACGGTAAAAGTGTGTTCATTGGTGCAGACGGGGAAAACCGGAGCCGACAACTGGGATTATTTGAAGAAGGATCGTTAACATCCACAATTAACATTCGACCACAATTCTCATTTTTTCGCGAGTATGCTGAGTGGGTTTGGGGAGGATTCATGTTTTTATTTTTTATGCTGGGAATTCTGGCACAAGTACGTGGTAAAATATTTCATTAATCATTTTGCCTTTTAACTATCTTTTACAAACAAGGAGAAAAAATGGACTTAAAACTCAAAGGGAAAGTAGCCATGGTGGCGGCTTCCAGCAAAGGTCTGGGTTATGGAATCGCACAGGCACTGGCTCAGGAAGGTGCTTCTATTTCAATCGGAAGCCGAACTCAGGAAGATATTGAAAATGCCGCAGAACAACTCCGGAACGAAACCGGAGTACCAGTTTTGGCTTCGGTACTGGATTCATCTAAGCCTGAATCAATTCTACAATGGACAGATGCCACACTGAATGAGTTTGGTGGTGTGGATAAACTTGTCGTAAATGCCGGAGGACCGCCTACAGGAAAATTTGAAGATTTTGCAGATGAAGACTGGCAGGCCGCTTTTGATCTCAACCTTTTCAGTGCAGTAAGAATGATCCGGGCAACTTTGCCTTTGATGCGGAAACGCGGAGGCGGCTCAATTTTGACAGTCACTTCAATGTCGGTCAAGGAACCAATTGATGTTTTGATTCTCTCTAACGTCATGCGTTCCGGCGTAACCAGTTTGGTGAAAAGCCTTTCCATTCAATTGGCTCCGGACAACATTCGCCTCAACAATCTGATGCCCGGACGTATCAACACAGACCGGGTACGTAGCCTGGATGCTCTCAACTCTGAAAAACAAGGAATTCCAATTGAGCAATTAAAGACGGCAAACCAAGCCCAAATTCCACTGGGACGTTATGGTACAATTGAAGAGTTTGGACGTACCGGAGCATTTTTGCTGTCCGATGCCGCCAGTTATATCACAGGGTCGAGCCTCGCCGTCGATGGAGGAGTTCTAAAAACAGTCTGGTAATTAACAGTCAAGTTTTCTGCATTTCTGCCGATAGTCTTGATCAAGAGGAATCTGCCGTTTTATGCATGAATTTTCTATTTAAATTAAAGGAAGTTCAGGTTGAATCTAAACGACAAATTCCATTCATTTAACTTGATCAATCAATGAGGTACAAATGCCTGTCAATTATCTAAATATTTATGTCTTTGCTATTTTCGGGGGCCTTGCGGCAACTGTAGGAGGTATTTTTATCTGCTATACCGGCATGAGTGAAACGAGTTATCTTGTCTATCGAGGCATGGAACTCACGACCTATTATCTCGATAAAAACCGTCATGACCTGTATCTAAACGGTTTGGTTTACAGTATAACTTTCGGCATCGCGTTTCTGCTTCTTCTTGCAGTCATTGTGATTCCCAGTCCGGAACAAATTCAAAAACGTCTGGCTGCAACTTCGTTTGCGGGTTCTCCGGGATCAACTGAAATCAGTGTTCCTGAAGGAGAAACTCCGGATGCAGAAGACACTTCGTCACTGGATGGAGAGTCCATGGAAATAGAGTTGGAACCGGACATAGAATCTCATGAAGTCGACGAAGAAGAAGAGGAAGAATCTGCACTGACGGGTGGAATAGATGACGATGATTCGGATGTGGTTTATGGAACAGGACGTATCACAGACGAGGCGCACAAATCTTTCATCATCTCAAGTCCGGACAGTGCCGTTAAGTTTCTGATGCGTAAAGAACTTGATGGACGACCACTGAAATCAAGCGAGGATGAAATTTATGAAGCTTGGCAGGAACGGGGACTTTCCAGAGGGAAATTGCGTAAGCATATCCTCAAGATAATGGAATGGGAAAGCGTACCGGAATTGGAAGTTAATGAAATCTATAACCAGGTTAAAGATAAAGCTTATGAAATTTCACACTCTTAACCCACTGAACAAGTCATTTGCAGCCACTAGCTAGTTAAAATATATGAGCACAAAGCTTTTCAAAGGAACCCCAACTTACCTTTTGGACCAAAAATTAAGTGAAGCTTTCCACATCGCACGATTGCTGGAAAAACCACTGTTGCTGGAAGGTGAACCAGGAACAGGAAAAACAAAACTCGCTCAGGAGTTTGCTGCACAAGGTAATCACCCCATTTTTGAGGTTCCAGTAACTTCAGAAAGCAAAGTTTCTCTACTCGTTTCACGCTTCGATGAAGTTCAGCGATTGATGGATACCCAAGCTGCCGTGGCTAATGCGCAAATGAAACAGGCCGGAATTGATACGCAGATTGATACCGGTGGACGCAAAGTTGACAATTTGGATGAATATGTTCATTTGGGTCCGCTCGCACAGGCTTTCTCTACACCAGGATCAGTTTTGCTGCTGGATGAAATTGATAAGGCCCCCCGTGAACTTCCTAATAACCTTTTGTTTTTACTTTCCGAGAGACGGATTGTTGTTCCGGAAACACAGCAAACAATTGAATGTGAGCCCGGGAAGATGCCGATCATCGTGATCACATCCAACCATGAACAGGACCTGCCGGCGCCTTTTATTCGGCGCTGTATTTACATGTACATTGAGTTTCCACCCCCGGAAAGGATGCGGGAAATAATCCGGATGCATCATCCTGGTGCAAATAAAAAAATTGTTGCTGCTGCAATTGAAATTTTCTACCAGTTACGTGAACTTGATCTTACTAGAAAACCCTCAACCAGCGAAATTTTAGATTGGATTTCATATCTGGTTCAGACCAATGTCCTTGATTCAAAAGTTGTTGAAAGACTGAAAGGCGCACAAACCCTGGTTAAACATCGGGACGACCGTGAGCTATTGCGTGCCATTCAGGAAAAGGGTATTGAGTCTGCAACCAGCCGAAAATCACAAAACTGGTAAACTCTTTCCTTCTAGAACACAAATACATGTTTCAAATTGGCTTCTTCATTTTAATTTTTTTATTGGGAAGCATCCCCTTCGGCTTATTGATCAGCCGCTACTGGCTAAAAATTGACATCCGCAGGCAGGGCAGCGGCAACATCGGCATGACTAATGTAATGCGTGTTGGTGGAAAGTGGCCCGGCATTGTGACCTTTGTTTTGGATTTTGGCAAGGGAATCCTCGCAGTCTTGACTGCACAAATACTTTTTCCTGTTTCAGAAACAGAACCCGAAACTCAACTAATTTTTCACAGTCTGGCTGGAATTACAGTTGTTTGTGGACATGTTTTTTCCGTTTTTCTCCGTTTTAAAGGTGGAAAAGGGATTTCAACTTTGTTTGGAGTTTTAGCAATTTTGCAGTTAAATGTCGGCATCTGTGCAGCCCTGGCATGGGCCGGCATGTATTTGTGGAAACGAATCTCCAGTCTTTCCGCAATCACTATGCTGGCTGTCCTTCCGTGGTTATTTCTACTTGTTCCCTGGGTACAGGATGAAAGACCTGTTTGGTCTATGTTTTTCATTTTTCTTCTGTTATCATCACTGTTGATATACAAGCATCGCGAAAATATCCAGCGCCTGCTAAAAGGCCAGGAAGGGCAACTCAATCCCAACAAAAATCTCTGAAAAGTATTTTCATAAACTACAATGAATCCATTCGCTCCTCTCTTATTTTTCTTTGGCAAAGATATGTTCCGGCACGCCATTCTCTTTTTCGGAATTTCAGTCATTGCCTGGCTCTTGAAACTTAACGGTATAGCATGGGCTGGTTATTTGTTGTGGATTTCACTAATTATGATTGCCACTTTAATCATTTGGAAGGCAGGTGATTTTTTCTCTCCGGCAGCAACTTATGTCCAGGAAAAACACGATATCCCACAATCAATTAAAGCCGCGGTCATTGACGCAATCGCGAGTTCCTTTCCGGAGTTTTGTGTAGCCATTATTGCTGTAATCTTGATTGGACGGGCGGAGGTTGGCATTTCAACTATCGTGGGATCTGCGCTTTATAACGTTTTGGTTATTCCTGCTGTGGCAGGACTGGTCGCCGCAAGTCCAATGGTAATCAGTCGCGAAGTAGTCTGGCGTGATAATATTTATTATCTTGGTGTGGTTCTTTTGCTCGGTGCAATGCTCTGGCAGTTTCCCAATGAATGGGGTGCGGGTGTAGCTGTTATTTTTTTGCTGGCCTATCTAGGTTATGTATTTCTTCTTCAAAGGGACTTCAAAAAAGCAAAAAAGCAAAAAGCAGATTCTCCGGAAACCGAAGTAATGAAAACTGAAGTTGACGAAGATGATGAGCTGGAACTAACAACCGAAAAAAAGGCATGGATGTGGATCATCGGCATGATGATTGTGATGGGAGGAGCATCTCACCTTCTTGTTGAATCTTCCCTGGCACTTGGTGACATGTTGGGAATTGACGGAGTTATCATGGGATTTGTTGTGATTGCAGCAGGAACATCAGTACCCGATACAGCTCTCTCGGTAATAAGTGCGAGGAAAGGACAGTACGACGCAGCGGTTTCCAATGTATTCGGCAGCAACATTTTCGACATCTGCATATGTTTAAGCATTCCAGTTTTGCTGGCACTCGCCATTAGTGGAGAACCAACCAGCATTGATCTTCCGCAATTGGGACTGATCTGGAGCCTGATAGGTGCCACATTTTTGGCCGTCTATTTCTTTTGGAGCAATAATTATACTCTTACCAAATTAAAAGCCGGTATGATGGGTATCCTCTACCTGCTAATTATTTTAATTTCCTTTACGTTTTAGTTTAGTTCAAAAAGCAGAAACTCGCTCGATCTGGAGGAACGAATCTTCACAACGCTTTCCTCACTGACAGCCGCACCGTCTCCAGCTTGCAACTTAGTTCCGTTCAGTAAAAGTTCTCCACTCACAATCTGCACCCACGCATGTTTCTTTACCTCCAACGGATGCTCAATCTCCTGGTTGTCAAATAAAATCCCCATGTAAAGCAATGCGTCGGCATGTATTGTGAGAACCCCTCCTTTTCCTTCAGGTGACGACAGCAAACCCAGCTTTCCGGGTTTAACAACATCACGCACAAATTTTTGTGTGTACTCCGGCACAATTCCGTTTTTTCCCGGTTCAATCCAAATCTGAAGTACATGTGCTTCTGCTGAATCTGAGGCGTTATACTCGCTGTGGCGAATTCCGGTTCCGGCACTCATGTGCTGGATTTCACCCAGACGAATCACGTCGCAATTACCCATACTGTCTTTATGCTCCAGCGCACCGGAAATCATGTAAATGATAATTTCCATGTCTTGATGACCGTGAGTTGGGAACCCACGGCCGGGAGTGATCTTGTCTTCATTGATCACTCGTAAATTTCGGAAACCCATGAAACTCGGGTCGTAGTAACTGCCAAACGAAAAGCTGTGCCGAGTGTCCAGCCAGGTGAATTGTACATGACCACGCTCTTCTTATTTGCGAATCTTCAGCATAATTTTCCTGGTTCTCTCAATGTTTACGAAAGGCGCTGTACTTTAATTAAATCCCAAAATTTAATCCCAGGCACAAATAAAAAACCACTTCACTTAACTGCTGAGTTGCGCCCAGGCAGTCACCTGTCACTCCTCCAAGTTTGCGCTTAAAATAAACTAATGATAGCCACCAGACCAGTGCGACTGCCAGCAATCCCATCCAGACCTGGTTACCGATAAACAATAATGGCAACAAGCCGAAAACAGCATTTATAATTAAATCAACCCCTGAAAACTCAGTCATAGATCCGGATTTGCTCTTTGCCGGATCCTGCACATAGCTTGCAAAACGGAGCTGTGAAATTGAGACAAAACGGCTAAATGCATGGCCTGCAATCCAAACCCAGGGCAAAATTTCGGTTTCAATTTGTAAAAGCGCAAAAAATTTCAGCAGCACCACGAATACTAAACCAAGTGCTCCATAAGTTCCAATCCGGGAATCCTTCATTATCCGCAGCCGCTCTTCTGCGTTCCATCCGCCACCGAGTCCGTCGCACGTATCGGCAAATCCATCTTCGTGTAAGGCACCGGTCAGCAAAACCGCGGTTGCCATTCCCAGCAAAACTGCAATCGGCAAAGTGCCATCCGTTGATGTGCCNGACGATACTGAAAACAGCATTTGAGTCAGCATCCAAACTGCTGCACTTGCTCCCCCAACAAAACAGCCCACAAGTGAAAAATAGCGCGAGGAATGGTTACTCTCTTTAGCATACCAACCTGAAGGGAGCGGAATCCTGCTGTAAAAGATAAAGGCACCAACTATGCGCCGAATTTCCTGTCTTAAGCTATTCACCATCAGTTCGGTCACTAACACCTGCAGATTCAAAGGATGCCATTTGATTTAGAAAAGCGACTGCTGACTGCAAAAGCGGAAAAGCGACTGCGGCCCCAGTTCCTTCACCAAGACGCATTCCTAATGAAAGCAAAGGTTCCGCCTGCAAAAATTTTAACATTTCACTATGTCCCTGTTCATCAGACTGATGAGTAAAAACGNCATATTGCTGAATTTCCGGGACAATTCTGGAAGCAGCAAGAAAAGCAGAGCCGGCGATAAAACCGTCAATCAGTAAAATCCGTCCCAATACGGCTGATTCCAGCATTGCCCCAACCATCATCACAATTTCAAAACCTCCAAAAGTCGCTAACACTTCNTGCGGTTCATCTATTTTGTCGTGCTGATCCAATGCTTTNTGAAGAATTTTCCGCTTCCGTACAAGTCCGGAATCATCGAGTCCTGTCCCTTTTCCAACACAGTCTTCAAGAGGCAAGCCCGTATAACGCTGCATCAGCGCAGCAGCAGAGGAGGTATTGCCAATTCCCATCTCACCAAAACCAATTACGTTGCAATCTGGATCCGGAATCGTTCGACTCANCTCAGCGCCTTTGTTCAATGCCTGCTCACATTCTTCAGCACTCATTGCCGGAGTTTTGGAAAAGTTTTTTGTTCCCCGCCCTATTTTTGCTGCAACCAAATCCGGATGTTCCGGTAAATCTCCATTTACGCCTGCATCCACCACATGCAAACTAAGATTGTGTTGTCTGCAATATACATTTATGGCGGCACCTCCGTTGAGAAAATTTAGCACCATTTGCGCAGTAACTTCCTGGGGAAATGGACTAACACCTTCTTCAGTAATTCCGTGGTCACCGGCAAAAACCAGGATGGTCGGACTTTTCAGTTCAGGAGTCAGCGTGTTTTGAATTTTACCAACTTGTAAGGCCAGCGTTTCCAACCTGCCCAGCGAACCTGGAGGTTTTGTTTTAGTGTCAATTTTTTGCTGCAGTGCTTCATTCAATGCAAGAGAAACTGAAGGTATTAAAAAAGATGTCATCTTACATTTTTTACTTTTTTAGTGAGTTTATGGACGTGATTATTGCATGATGCAATCGAAAATAGTTTTCTCGCCTCGCTCGAAATGACACGTTTTAAAGGCTTTTTACAAGACCATCATTACATAAGTAACCAGTATATATTTGTTGCTCAACTAATCAATCTCATTCTAAAATGGTATTGTTCCAAAACAAAAAAACAGCACTTTGTTTCAGTTTATTTTGAAAGACTTGAAAACTATTGTCGCAAATTCTATGCTCTCAATATAAGAATCTTTAATTGAAATTCAGTAAATTCTGTTCAAAAATATAATCAAAAACCAAATTTGAAAATTTGGCTAAAAAACCCACTAAGCATTCTTGCAGAAAATGCCGGAGGCGGTATTCTGCTTGAGGGAGCACGCATCATCGAATTGATTCCTTCCGGAAAGCAGCCTTCATCTGAATATGATTCTGTTTTTGATGCCAGTTGGCACGTCATCCTTCCAGGATTGATCAACCTGCATCANCATTTTTACCAAACCCTCACGCGTGTATATCCTCAGGCACTGAACAAGGAATTATTTCCGTGGCTAAAAACGCTTTATCCACTTTGGGCCGGAATAACTCCGGAAGCACTGCGAATGGCAACACGCCTTGCGCTGGCTGAATTGCTGCTTTCCGGCTGTACCACCGCCTCAGATCAGCATTATGTTTTTCCCGCAGGACTGGAAAATGCCATAGATTTGCAAGTGGAAGAAGCACAAATTTTGGGAATCCGCATGGTGCTTTGTCGAGGATCCATGGACCGCTCAGAAAAAGACGGAGGCTTGCCTCCGGATTCTGTCGTGCAGACATGTGATGAAATATTGGCTGACAGTGAACGCCTGATTCAGCAGTATCATAACCCTGAGGAAGGGGCAATGACTCAAATCGCACTCGCTCCCTGTTCACCCTTTTCAGTTTCAGAAACAGTAATGCGTGAAAGCGCAAAGCTTGCAGAAAAAAATAACGTTCTGCTACACACCCATCTTGCTGAAACAGAAGATGAAAACAGTTTTTGTCTGGAAACAATCGGCTGCCGACCCTTGGAATATCTGGAACAGGTCGGCTGGTTAAACAATAGAACCTGGATGGCACACGGTATTCATTTTACGGATGAAGAAATTCAAAAACTCGCTGCCACAAAAACCGGAATCTCACATTGTCCCTCTTCGAATATGGTGCTCTCGTCCGGAGTCTGCCGGGTTATGGATTTGGAGAAAGCCGGAGTCCCCGTTGGA
>JGI12207J13218_1000020_pt1 | contig 20886 bp, 18 predicted proteins | sample DeeseametaMP0372_FD_13218 | JGI IMG/M metagenome (IMG submission 13218) | reverse complement strand
GGCTTCGTCAATATTCAGGGCGGGTTCCAGATGTTTGTGGTACGAGATGACGGAAAACAGAGCCTGGTTGGAAGTGCAAAAAATCGCCGGCTTTATGACAAAGATGGAAAATTAATCGGCCACTACGACTGGACGACTTTCTGGTCCTACGTTTATGCTCCAGATGGAACAAAACTGGGCAAGGCAAAGTGCATTGCTTTCAGGGGCATTTGTGCTGCAGGAATCGCAAGTTTTCTGACCGGACTTTTGGACCAATAGTCACCAGCTATTTTAGGCCACTGATTCTCACGCATCAATTCGGATTTTAGGAGAGTAAAAATGAGAGATATTTGGGCAGAACAACTGAACTGGGTTGATTCCGGAAAACCTTTTGTGTTGGCACGAGTGATCCGGACGTGGCGCTCCGCTCCCCGAAAAAGCGGTGCCGGAATGATCATCGGAAAAGGGATGGACAAAGATTCGCTGCCAAAAGTAGTCGGTTCTGTCAGCGGAGGCTGTATTGAAGGAGCCGTTATCGAAGAAGCCCTGGAAGTACTGGAAAGCGGAGAATCACGGACACTCAGTTACGGAGTTGAAGACGAGCTGGCATTGTCGGTAGGTCTCTCCTGTGGAGGAGAAGTAACGATACTGCTGGAAAAACATTGGGCCTTATCAACAGATCCAAACACAAAATATATTTGGGACACACTTCAAAACTGTATCCGTAACAATAATCCGGCAGTTTTAATTTCACCACTTCCTGCTGAAAATGGATCTTCCGGCGAAAATCAATCTCCGCTGTTAATACTTCCGGAAGCCGAAAATGCAGTTGATTTGCAAAATAATCATGAAGAAGCCATCGCTCTTGCAGAAGAAGCCTATAAAGAGCGCGAAAACAGGATTGTGGAAATTGGCGGAGAAGAATTTTTTATTCAGGTTTTTCCACGCCGGGATCAGTTGCTGATTATCGGTGCGGGACACATCACAATTCCGCTGGTACGTTTTGCAGTGGATTTGGATTTCCTGACTGTCGTGATTGATCCACGTACTGTTTTTGCCAATCCGGAGCGCTTTCCTGTTCCTCCGGATCAGCTCATTTCAAAGTGGCCGGATGATGTTTTGCCGGACTTTCCACTCAACGAGGACACATATGCCATTTTGCTCACCCACGATCCGAAAATTGACGACCCCGCCTTACACATTTTACTCAAACAGAACCTTCCCTACATCGGTGCTCTGGGCAGCAGCCGGACCCATGCCAAACGTTGCGCGCGCCTCAAAGAAGCTGGATTTGACGCTGATTCCATAGCACAAATAAAAGGCCCGGCCGGAGCGGACATCGGTGCCCAGACTGCGGCCGAAATTGCACTGAGCATGATTGCGGAAGTTGTGGCCGCAAAACACGGGAAACTGTAGCTGTTATGTTTTTCTATGATAAACCTTAGTGTCCCTAGAAACAAAACGATTACGGAATAATCCAGCCTTTGGAACGTTCAACAGCACGGTTCCAGTTTTTCATGTGCTCTATAGCTTCATTTTTGGAAAGCTCCGGCGTAAATGTTTTTTCTTCCTGCCAGAGGCTCCGGATTTGTGCCTGATCTTTCCAGACACCGACTGCCAAACCGGCCAGAAATGCAGCACCCATTGCAGTAGTTTCAAGAACCTGTGGTCGTGTAACTTTAAGTCCTAATAAATCTGCCTGGAACTGACAAAGAAAATTATTGGCCGCAGCGCCTCCGTCAATCCGAAGTTCTTTGACTTCTGTTCCGGTATCTTTGGCAATGCTGCTGAGAACTTCTGCAGACTGGTAAGCAATTGCTTCCAGTGAGGCTCGGACAATATGATTACGGTTTGTATCACGGGTCAAACCTACAATGGTTCCCCGCGCATAAGGATCCCAGTGCGGAGCCCCAAGACCGACAAAGGCAGGAACTACAAAAACACCCCCGGAATCTGAAACTGATTCGGCCATGGCCTGAGTTTCAGCAGCATCCTCAAAAAGCTGCAATCCGTCCCGGAGCCACTGTATCAAAGCACCGGCGATAAAAACAGAACCTTCAAGTGCATAAGTNACTTCGTTGCCGATTTGCCAGGCGATGGTGGTCAGCAGTCCGTGTTTGGAAAATACCAGTTCCGAACCAGTATTGGAGATCATGAAGCAGCCCGTTCCATAAGTATTTTTTGCCATTCCCGGTTCAAAACAGGCTTGACCAAAAAGGGCAGCCTGCTGGTCTCCCGCCACTCCTGCAATGGGAGCTTCTCCGCCAAACAACCCGGAATTGACCTGAGCAAAAACACCACTTGAGGGTTTGACCTCCGGAAGAGTTTCACGGGGTATTCCAAAGCGAGCAAGAATTTCATCATCCCACGAACAGGCGTCGATATTGAAAACCAGCGTCCTGGAAGCATTGCTGATTTCAGTTGCATGAACCCGTCCGCCTGTTAATTTCCAAATCAGCCAGGAATCAACTGTACCGAAACAAAGATTTCCCTTGTCTGCAAGATTCCGTGCCTGCGGAACATTTTCCAGAATCCAGCGCATCTTGGTTCCGGAAAAATACGGATCTGTGACCAGACCGGTTCTGTTTTTCAAAATACGGTCAAAACCTTCTGCTTTTAATTCCTCACAAAAATCAGCGGTACGCCTGCACTGCCAGTTGATAGCCGGACCAATTGCATCTCCGGTTTTTCTGTTCCAGGCAATCGTACTTTCTCGCTGATTGGTAATTCCAACTGCAGAAATGTCTTTCATCGACAGTTTGGCCTGCGCTAAGGCTGCCTCTATAGTTTGTCGCTGGCTGCTCCAGATTTCTTCCGGAACCTGCTCGACCCAGCCGGATTGCGGATAATGACATACCAATGGAGCATTTGCTTCGGCAACAATTTTTCCGTTTTCATCAAACAGAATGGTACGGGAACTGGTGGTGCCCTGGTCCAGGGCCATGATAATTTGTGACATTTTTTCCCTTGTTAAGTCATGGAATTAAGGAGGACAATTGCCTGAGCCGCGATGCCCTCTTCCCGGCCGATGACGCCTAGCCGTTCTGTTGTTGTTGCTTTGATGGAAACTTGTTCAGTCTTAATCTTGAGGGCAGAAGCAAGGTTTGTTTTCATTTCCATAAGATAAGGGGCCATTTTTGGTTTTTCAGCCATGATGATGCTGTCAAGATTTGTACAGACATAGCCCTTTTCTTCAGCTAAACCCTGAACATGACTGAGAAGTTTCAGGCTGTCTGCTCCGTGAAATTTTAAGTCTGTGTCCGGAAAGTGCTGTCCGATGTCTCCCAGGGCAAGTGCACCTAAGACGGCATCCATAACAGCATGCACAAGGACATCTGCGTCCGAGTGTCCCAGAAGACCTTTTGGATGAGGAATTTGTACGCCTCCTATAATCAGCAGCCTATCCTCAGCAAGTGTGTGTACATCAAAACCAATTCCTGTTCTATACATTCTTATACCAGATTATACCTGTTATGTATTTTTAACTCGTGAGTCATGAGTTCTCGTAAGATACTAATATTATTGACTACAACTTGTCATCTCGACAAAAGAGCAGGGTGCTGATATCGTGCAAGATCCCTTGCATTCGTTCGGGGTGACACAACAAAACTAATGACTGTCGAGATATTTTTAAAAGAAAAATGATTATACCATCCAAAAAATAAAATAGAAATGTGCTTGACAATGGTTATAATTATATGCTAAAAAATATGGTTTAGCTTAATTAATTTTCTTGCAAAAAAGGGTAGCCCCAGATGGATTTCAAACAAGCAATTATTGAAAACGCATGGGGTGGTATCAGCGTGGATTATGGGATGCTGCACCTGCAGCTTGCTACGCCTGCCGCGGTACTGATCATAATTTTTATTATGATTTTTACACTTAATAAGCTTCTTTTTCAACCAATTATACGAACCCTGGATAATCGTAAAGAAGTTATTGTCAAAAGTCAAAAACGTGTTGTTCAGGTCGAAGGTGAAGTTGAACGCCTCAAGCAGGATTTTCAACAAAAACTGAATGAGGTGAGATCTGAAGTTCTCCATCTGCGAAATGTTGGACATGAAAAAGGGCTGGCCTCAAGAGAGTCCATGATCCTTGAGGAAAGAAAGACTCTACAGGAAGAGTTTGAAAATAATTTTGATGAACTTTCTAAAGAAATAAAAGCTACCAAGACCAGTTTTGCAAANCTGAATAAAGAGTTATCTGCTGCGATCAGCAAGCAGCTGTTAAGCTGAAAAAAGTACTCTGTCAATGCAAAACAAAATAAGCAATTCAGGCAATCACATTTGAACCACCGGAATTGTACGGGTGTTCCTCTCAGCCAGTATCACTTGTTGAAAAAATGATACAGTGAAAAAAATGATGCGACTTTTTATATTTGTACTGTTTGCCTCTTTCTGGAGCACNGCTCTCTACGCAGCTGGAGGAAGCGATGGCGGTTCNCCTTTAATGGACTTTGTCTGGAAAACACTCAATGTNGCTGTACTTGTTGCCATCATTTACAAATTTGCCAGGAAACCTGTAGCATCAGCACTCAACAGTACTGCTCAGTCTGCAAAGCAATTGGTTGACGATGCAAGAAGTGCTGAAGAAAAAATCACTTCCGAATTAAGTGGAATGCGTATTCAAATATCTGTCCTTGAAAAAGATGCTGTTGAAATGGTGGCATCTGCAAAAAAGGATGCTGAAAATGAAAAAGCTCGAATCATTGAAGAAGGCAGACAAGAGCTAGTCCGCATGAAGGAGCAGGCCCGATTTACCCTGGAACAAGAACGCAGAAAAGCAGAAGATGTTTTGCGTAACTGGATTGCCGAAGAAAGTGTCAGGTTGGCTGAAGGAAAGTTAAAAAAGGAGATGAATCAAAAGCATCAGGCAAAACTGGTAAAAAATTATATGAATCAACTCAAACAGTCTGAAGGAGCCGCTTGAGCCAGGGAGTCATTGCACGGCGCTACGCCAAGGCCTTAATTAATTTGGCAGAAAAAGACCTTGAAAATACAGGTAAAAGTTTGACTGCATTAGCCGATGTTTTTTCAAACTCCGCAGAGTTAAGTGAAGTCCTTTCCGACACTAAAGTTTCCTCACAGATCAAGCAAAATGTTCTGAAAAAAATCCTAAAAAAAATAAAAGTTTCTAAACTTGTTGACACATTCATCCGCTACCTTTTGGCAAAGCGGAGGATAGTATTGCTCCCAAATATTGAGCGGGCTTTTAATTTGTTTTTACAAGAGAAACTAGGCCGTATTGAGGCCGGAATAACTGTGGCACAAGAAATATCCGAAGTAACTGTTGGCAAATTGGAAAAAGCTATTTCGAGGTATTCCGGAAAAGAAGTCACAGTTAACATTACCATCGACCCTGCCATCATTGGCGGAATCGTGACGCGTATCGGTTCCGTGGTAATTGATGGGAGTATTCACACGCAGTTAAATCAGATTCGACAATCAATTATCAGAGGCTGAGTGGCTATGAAAATCCGAGCAGAAGAAATTAGTAAAATTATTCAACAGCAAGTTGAAAACTTTGACAAAAAAGCTACCAAATCAGAGGTCGGAACTGTGTTGGAAGTTGGAGATGGAATTGCCCGTGTTGATGGCTTGGACAATGTCCAGGCCGGGGAACTCGTCGAGTTTCCAGGGGAAATTACAGGCATGGCTCTAAACCTTCAAGAAGATAACGTGGGAGTTGTAATATTTGGAAGCGACCGCACCATCAAAGAGGGTGACGAAGTTAAGCGAACAAAGCGGATTGCAGAAATTCCTGTTGGTGAAGGCCTGCTGGGAAGAGTTGTCGATCCTCTTGGAAAGCCTATTGACGGCAAAGGTCCAATTGCTACTAAAGAAACACGTTTGATTGAAACCATTGCTCCAGGCATTGTTGACAGAAAATCTGTGCATGAACCAATGCAAACCGGACTGAAAGCCATTGACTCAATGGTTCCAATCGGTCGTGGTCAGCGGGAATTAATTATTGGCGACAGACAGACTGGAAAAACAGCAATTGCCATTGACACCATCATTAATCAAAAAGGCGGTGATGTAATCTGCATCTATGTAGGAATCGGTCAGAAACGATCTACAATGGCTCAGATTGTTCAGAGACTGGAAAACGAAGGTGCAATGGAACACACCATTGTTGTTTCATCTACTGCTTCCGAACCTGCTCCATTACAGTTTTTAGCTCCATACTCAGGTGTGAGCATCGGCGAATATTTCCGTGATAAGGGACAGCACGTGCTCTGTGTTTATGATGATCTCTCCAAGCAGGCAGTTGCCTACCGTCAGCTTTCTTTGCTGCTGAGACGACCGCCTGGACGTGAGGCTTATCCGGGAGACGTTTTTTATCTTCACAGCCGTTTACTGGAACGATCCTGCAAATTGAGTGATGAACGCGGCGCAGGCTCTTTAACTGCCCTGCCAATTATTGAGACTCAGGCCGGAGACGTTTCCGCCTATATTCCAACTAACGTAATTTCAATTACAGATGGACAAATTTTTCTGAGCACCGATCTTTTCAACTCAGGAATACGTCCTGCAATTAACGTAGGTCTGTCGGTTTCCCGTGTTGGTGGTGCAGCCCAGGTAAAGGCAATGAAACAGGTTGCCGGAACTTTACGTCTGGACCTGGCCCAGTACAGAGAAAAAGAAGCCTTTGCCCAGTTTGGAAGTGACTTAGATCTGGCTACCCAACGACAGTTGGCACGAGGGCAGCGTTTGGTGGAAATCCTCAAGCAACCACAATACAAACCAATGCCCTGGGTGGACCAAGTTCTTTCAATTTTTTCTGCAACCAATGGATTTTTAGATGATCAGCCGTTGAGTGCCCTGAGTAAATTTGAGTCTGAGTTCCTGACTTTTATCAAAACAAATAAAGCTGATTTACGTAAATCAATTGAGAAGGCAAGCAAAATTGATGACTCTGCTGAAGCTGAGCTGAAGTCTGCTTTGGATGAATTTACTCAGGCTTTTTCGGCCTAACACACCGTGTATTAATTTGGAATGGCCAGCCTAAAGGATATACGTAAACGCATTGACAGCGTAAAAAGAACTCAGAAAACTACCAGCGCCATGAAAATGGTGTCTGCTGCAAAACTGAGACGCTCAGAAAATGCCATTCGGGAAGCAACACCTTATGCAAATAAGCTGAAGAGTGTTGTTTCTTCGCTCAGCACACGTTTCGACGGTAAGGATCAGGACACTGGCTTTGGCCTTCTCTTCCAGAATAGCGGCGGTAAACGTACAGGTGTAATTTTAATTACAAGTGACCGCGGTCTATGTGGAGGTTTCAACTCAAATCTCTCTAAAGCTTTAGCTCGGCAGCTAGCAGACGAGGAAGTTGAGTGTGCTGAGTTTGTGATCCTTGGTCGCAAAGGAAACGAATTTTTCAAACGGTCAGCTCACAACATTCTGGCTAATCATACTGGGACTTCTCCGGGGGAACAGCTGGTTCTTGTCCGTGATATTGTGAGTGAATTTACCAGTCGTTTTGAAGCCGGCGATTTAGATCAGGTCATTCTTGCATACAATCATTATGTGAGTGTGATTGCCCAGGTTCCAGTTATTGAACAACTCTTGCCAATAACACAGCCTGAAACAGAAATAGCAGATGAGCGGGATATAATATTTGAACCTTCTCCGCAAGATATCCTGGAGACGCTGCTAAAAAAATATGTTCAGAATCAGGTATATGTTTCCTGGCTTGATACAATCGCCGGAGAACATGCTGCGCGTATGATATCAATGGATGCAGCAACCAAGAATGCCGGAGAAATGATTGAAAAATTACAATTACATTATAACCGAAGCAGACAGGCGGCGATCACAAGAGAGTTAATCGAAATTATAAGCGGTGCCGAAAGTTTATAAAGTTGAAAATAATTATCCACCTAACTAAACAAAGAGGAAACAATGAGCACAGGTAAGATCGTCCAGGTGATGGGACCCGTCGTTGACGTGGCATTTGAATCCGGAGACCTCCCTGAAATTTTCACAGCACTGGAAATCCAGCAAACAGGAGGCGGACGAATTATCTGCGAGGTGCAGCAGCATCTTGGAGAAAGTACTGTACGTACTGTTTCAATGGGATCAACCGACGGTCTTTCCCGCGGAATGGATGTAAAGGATTTGGGTGAAACAATTACTACACCTGTTGGAAAAGCCGTTCTGGGACGAATCATAAATGTAACCGGAGATCCTGTAGATGAAGCCGGTCCGATTAAGACAGATGTACGCTGGTCAATTCACCGCGATGCTCCTGCATTTGATGAACAGAAAACTGAGGCACAAATGCTCGTAACTGGAGTCAAAGTGATGGACCTTCTCTGTCCCTTTCTCAAAGGCGGTAAAATCGGTTTATTCGGTGGTGCAGGTGTAGGCAAAACAGTTGTGATCATGGAACTAATCCGGAACATTGCCGCAGAGCATGGCGGGTTTTCTGTATTTGCCGGAGTTGGTGAACGTACACGTGAGGGGAATGATCTCTGGAACGAAATGAAAGATTCCGGTGTGCTGGACAAAACCAGCCTTGTTTTCGGACAAATGAATGAACCTCCCGGGGCACGTGCACGTGTAGGATTGACAGGTTTGACTGTTGCAGAATATTTCCGTGATGAAGAAGCTGTAGATGTGTTAATGTTCATCGACAATATTTTCCGCTTTACACAGGCAGGTTCAGAAGTTTCCGCATTGCTTGGTCGTATTCCTTCTGCAGTGGGTTACCAGCCTACTCTTTCCACAGAAATGGGGAATTTGCAGGAGCGGATTACGTCAACCAGTAAAGGTTCTATTACTTCTGTACAGGCAGTTTATGTTCCTGCAGATGACTTGACTGACCCTGCACCTGCAACGACATTTTCGCATCTGGACGCAACCGTGGTTTTAAGCCGTGCGATTACTGAACTTGGAATTTACCCTGCAGTTGATCCTCTTGATTCTACTTCACGGATTCTTGCAGCAGATATTGTTGGCGAAGAGCACTATAAAGTTGCACACGAAGTGCAAATACTGCTTCAGCGCTACAAAGATTTGCAGGACATTATTGCAATTCTCGGCATGGATGAATTATCTGAAGAAGACAAGGACGTTGTGAGCCGAGCCAGAAAAGTACAAAGATTTTTATCGCAGCCTTTCTTTGTTGCAGAAACATTTACCGGAACCGCTGGAGAGTATGTGGACATAAAAGACACAATCCGGGGATTCAAGGAAATTCTTGAAGGAAAACACGATGAACTTCCTGAACAGGCTTTCTACATGGTTGGTGCAATTGAGCAGGTGCTGGAAAAAGCTAAAAAGGTGACAGGTGGTATAAAGACGGTTATTCATCACCAGAAAAAATTAATGAGCTCAGAAGCAATGGCAACTGATGGCCAATCAACTCAGTCTTGAAGTAGTAACACCTCATCGTACAGTTCTGGTTGAGGATGTAGATTCAGTGACTTTACCTGGTATCGAAGGTGAATTGTGTATCCTGCCTGAACATATCCCTCTACTGACTACACTTGATACTGGAATTATGTCTTATAAAAGCAGCAGTGGAAAGACACTGGCCATTGCTGTTCACTGGGGCTATGCCCAAGTTGAAGGGAACATTGTTAGGGTGCTGGCAGAACTGGCCGAAACCGCTGATGAAATTGACATAGAGCGTGCACAAGATGCAGAAAAAAAAGCAAAGGACATTCTCCTCACCGGTGCTCCTACAACTTCCAGTTGGGAGGAAGAGGAAAGTCGGCAGAATAAATATGAAAGTAAACTGAAACGCTCAATTGTACGTCAAAAAGTAGCACAGTTTCTTTAAGCTACAAAGCATTGATTCAGGTTTTGATTAATGATCATGAACTCTGAATCTTAGTTGCCAATGCTTTCTGGAATTTCTTCTGCTCATTGTTAAATAACTAAATTCTCCACTCAGGTCCCACCACAGTATTCAAAGTTAAAAATTCAGCTTCCTTCAAGTCTAAAAAATTAATATTTCCAATTCCTGAGCACTGAATTTTGTGCAAAGTCCTGTTTTTTACCGGACAATAATTCATCTTCCAATAAAAGAATTCCTGCTGTCATAATTCTTGCAGGATGTATCTAAAGGCCTTTTACAAATCTAATTCTGTTACTCGACAGTCGTGAGTTTTATCGTGTCATCCCAAACGTATGTGAGGGATCTTATAGGATGTCGGTACTTTATCAAATCTCTCCCTTTGGTCGAGATGACATACCGTAGTCAATAATATCAGTATCTTACTAGAATTAATGGCTCACGAATTCTGTTACTAATAGGTTAAAAAAGTAATGCTGGAAGACAAAACAATTGCAAGACTGGTCCTCAGGAGTTTTCAGGAAAATTTAATCCAGAGACTCGGACCAGACGAAGGAAGAGCGCTTAATGTACTTGGTAAGGACTTTTTTTATCTGGTAGATCAGCTTGCAACGAAACTTTTTGAACAACATGAAAAAGACGCTCCTCTGTTAGATTTGAGTGAATCAGAATTCCCTTGGGAACTTCAGGTTTTCGCAAATCAATTTTTACGAGAATGTGCTCAATCTTCCCGGCAGTTGACTCATTTTTGTCAGGGTTTAAGAAAAAAACTCGAGGATTCAGAGTTTGACCAGGAGTTCTGGAAAATACTTGATGAAGCATACCAGCATCATTTTTACGTTACAGACAGTAAAAAGCATTATCTTGTCTGAGTAAAATATTAATCACCTCATGCCTCCCGATACCAAAGAAATTTCAAAAGAAAACGATCCCTTAACTATAACCAGACCAACTACCTGGACTGAATCATGGATGGCCTCTCCCGGCCCCGTAACTGTTGTAGAACATCTAAATTTGTTTATTAAAGGTTTGGGAATGGGTACTGCTGATATTGTTCCGGGAGTTTCCGGAGGAACTATTGCATTTATAACTGGTATTTATCACAGCCTACTGACAGCAATTTCCTCAATTAATGGCAAATTATTCCGGCAAGCACTCCGACTGCGTTTCAAAGAAGCATTGGCAGAACTCCATCTGCGTTTCCTGATCACACTGGTTTCAGGAATTGCGGTTGCCTTAATCAGTACTGCACACCTGATGCACTACCTGCTGACAGAACATCCGGTACCTACGTGGTCCATCTTTTTTGGTTTGATCACTGCTTCAATTTTGGTGGTAGGCCATTCTATCAATAATCGTGTTACCAGTTTCCCTGCCTTAGCTTTAGGGACTTTGCTGGCCTACGGAATTACCGGGCTGATTCCGCTGCATACTCCGGAAGAACCATGGTATATTTTTTTCAGCGGAATGATTGCAATTTGTGCCATGATTCTTCCGGGATTGAGCGGTTCGTTTATTCTGCTGATTTTAGGAAAATATGTTTTTATCACATCAGCTTTAAGGAATCCATTTGCTCAGGACAATCTGGGAATCATCCTCATTTTCACTGCTGGATGCATAATCGGAATTATAGGATTTTCACGTTTTTTACGTTACGGACTTGAGCGCTGGCATGATTTCACATTAGCCCTTCTCACCGGCTTCATGATTGGTGCAATGCGGAAAGTCTGGCCCTGGAAAATTACTTTGGAAAGTCAAATAATACGGGGTAAAGAACATGTTCTCCGGGAAGAAAACGTCTGGCCGTTAGTCAATACGGAATTATGGATCTCAATTCTGCTGATGGGAGTCGGTTTCGCNNCAGTNATNNTTTTGGATAATATTTCCAAAAACCGTGCAGAGGACTAAACTGTTTCCTCCAAATCTTTTAGCAAGATCCGCAGAGAGTCCAGCAGAACTTCACGCATTTCAGCCTGTTCCACAGGTTTTTCGCAAGCAACAAAACTATCACAGTAATGCGAAATTGTTTGCAGAGACTCATGAATTTTGTCTGGAGTCATCCGGAATTTATTCACAGAATTTTCTCTTTCAGTATTTACATCTTCCAGCTCCAGCTTCTCCAGGGCCTGCCTTTCACGTACCTGCTTTAGTGTCTCCCGCAGTTCTCTGATACTCGGCGCAGACTTTTCTCCTCGTGCTTCCTGCCAAATCTCTTCACGTTCTTCCGGAGTATTACAACTGCTCAAAAGATATGCTCCGGAAGCAGTGTACCGTCCGATCTGTTCCGGATTTGCTGAATAAACATCTGCCACCTTTCGGCACTGCATAGCAGAAGAGTAGGGCATATTAATATTTTCTGCATACCAGGATCTTATTTGCTCTGTATTGAGTTTAGATTCCTTGAGCAGAGAATGCAGCGAAATTAAATGCAGCCCAAGTAAAAAATAATCATCAGCAATATTTTCAATAAATTTATTTATCCGGCTTACCACCTTCTGCACCTGAGGAGAACTTTTTTCGGTAGAATCCTCTACAGTGTCCAAGTTTAACTCCGGAAGGAAAAAATCGGTTTTGATCCGTCCAACCGGCAGAGTTGAACTTGCCGGAATCGATTTAGGATCTTGTGCACCTTCCTGTCGAATTTCACGTTGTGAATTTAAATTAATTTTTAGTGCTTTTGACATGATAATTTAGAATCAGAAGGCCTGGTTTTAACCTGATTTGCGTTCATCAAGACCGCAGGAATAATCTTATAGAATATCCAATAGAAAATTAAAGCAGATGAACTTGTAGAAAGTCAATAATCACAGAGAATCCTTCTGTCTCTGGATGATCCGACGCATTATTTCCCTGCAAAGCTGGTCGTACATTTCTGCTCCGCGGGTGCGACCCTTCCTGTAATCAAAAATATTTTGCTGAAATGCAGGTGCTTCCTGAATGGAAACAGATTCTTCAATCACCCGGTTAAACAGCAAATTCGACCACCTTTCCCGAAGTCCTTCAGTTATTGTTTGCGAAAGGTTTGTCCTTGGTTGAGAGCGGGTAATTGCAATTCCAAGTACTTCTGCTTTGCATTGACCCAACTTGCTTTCCTTGAATTCATCAATATAGGACATGATTTGGTCACAACCACTAAACCCAAGATAATCTGTTACTACCGGAACAATTACATAGTCAACATACATCAAAATATTGCGGCTGACGTCACTCCAACTGGGTGCCGTATCTATGATCACTATTTTATGATTGATTGATGACAGCAGGTTTTTGAAGAGTGCATCTTTGAAACGGGTTTGACTTAGATAACTTGAGGCCTCCACCATTGCCTCCCCCCCAGATGGAAAAAATGACAGGTGCCGTTCCAGCTCGATAAACTCAAAGTTACTGACTCTTCCCAAGATTACATTAGCCAGATTACAATGGTGGTCACGTTTGAAAGTGGTGGTGACATTTGCCTGAATATCTGAATCAATCAAGAGTACTTCACGTCTGGCTTTGGCAATACGAGAGGCTAAATTGATTGCAAGAGTGGTCTTGGCCTGCCCACCCTTCATGGTCATAACAGCAATTTTGATACTCACACCTCCTCTATTTTTTCATTCTAATTGGGAAGAAATAACCGCTAAAACGGTTATTAAAATCTATCATGCCTCCGATAAAGAACACAAGACATGAAAAGCGTCGGGCCTCTGCAAAGCTTTCCGGTAAACTTGTACTTTTAGTCGGTTAGTTTCAAACAGAAAAAGGCTGAGGTACATACATTTCGCAGGCAGGTGGGAGCCATATTCCCTGAATTTGTAAAAGACGCAGACGATACAAATATGCTGCACCAGTCATAATGTGCCAGGCCACTTCCACCGTTTTCCGGTTAGATACTTCTTCCAAATATGAGCCCTTAACCCAATAATTGAATGCACCCATTGCCGGACCGGCCCAAATTTGGTAATCAGACTCTCGTCCCTGCTCACCAAAGTTTGACCAGCGAGAAGACAAACCAAGATACCAACGAAAAATCAGGGCCATTTTACGCTTAGGGTTATCCTTCACACGTTCAATTTGATGAGGATCTCTGGCATTGAAATGTTCCTCCGTTTGCCGCCAGATTTCATCAATTGAACTCCGGAATACCTGCTGCTCCAGTTTTTCCAGCTCTTCTTGCGGAATTGCTTCGATGCTTTCATAGTTTTTATATAGTTCATACAGTTTTTTTGCTCTCATTGGAAACATGGTACCACGCTTAAGTACCTGTAATTCCACACCCATTTCAAACATATCCGCTGCCGGAGCCATTATTACATCTGTCATTTCTGCCTGGGCTAAAAGGCTTTTACTGTGCGCGGAGGCGGCAGCTTCCACACAGGACTGGTTGACTGAACCAGTCACTACATAAGCTGCACCCATCATAAAGGCGGCCAGGGCAGAAGCCGGATTTCCAATTCCACCCGCAGCTCCTACGCGAATTGGCTGGTTATAACCAAATTTTGCCTGTATTTGTTCTCGCAATGCTAAAATTGTCGGAAGAAGTAAAATCAGCGGACGGTTATCTGTATGTCCTCCAGAATCAGCTTCAACAGTGATGTCGTCTGCCATTGGAATATTTGCTGCAAGACGAGCCTGTTCTTCCGTGATACTTCCCTCTGAAAGTAATTGTTGAAGAATTGTTGCCGGTGCAGGCATCATAAATTTTGAAGCAACTTCTGTCCGTGATATTTTAGCAATAACCCTGTTTCTAATCTCAACCTGATTTTGTGCGTTGAGACGTAAACCAGCAGCCCGGTAACGCACAATATTTGGTGTCAGCCCGAGAAATGCCGAAGCCTCTACTGTTGTCACGCCATGCTTTAAAAATAAATCAACTGCTCCGCGTTCTATTGCATCTTCGCTGGGACTATGGATAAGATTGAAGGCATATGGCCCATTTGGTAAAGCCTGCTGAATTTTGTTGATTGCTTCTTCAATACGGGGCGGCACCAGGCCTGCAGCTCCAAAACTGCTTAGCAATCCTACTTTTCCGGAGGCAATTACCAGCTCCTCTGAAGCAATACCATTAGCCATCGCTCCAGTCATGTACGCCATGTTAATACCGTAAGCCCGCATAAATTCCGGGTCACCCAACTGCCCCACATGCAGAAGTTCCACATGTGATAAAAGTGACATCGAAGTGCCGGCTACAGAGTCTTTCAGGTCTTCAGCAAGGCAAACACCAACAGCCTCTCCATTTTGTACAACATATAATGCCTGGTCCAAACGTAGCAATTTGCTGCGGATATCTGACTCAGCAAAAGCAACCTTTTGAGGATCAATTGATGCTTGTTCGTTGTTTGTTGAAAGGTTGGAAGTGAGGCGAATTTGACTCATATTATATTATTGTACATAATTAAATTTGATTATCGATCAATTTTCAAAACTGCCATAAATGCTTCCTGTGGAACTTCTACTGAACCTACCCGCTTCATTCGTTTTTTCCCGGCCTTTTGTTTTTCCAGTAGTTTCCTCTTGCGGGTAATATCACCACCATAACATTTTGCAGTTACATCTTTGCGCATCGCACCCTGAGTTTCACGTGCAATTATTTTTGCACCTATTGCTGCCTGTATTGCAACTTCATACATTTGTTTTGGAATAAACTCTTTTATTTTTTTTGCCAGTGCACGTCCACGGTAGGGAGCCTTATCTCGGGGTACGATTAATGACAAAGCATCAACTATTTCACCATTCAGCAAAATATCTAATTTAACTAATGAACCTCTGCGAAATTCAATCAATTCATAATCAAAAGAAGCATAACCCTTTGAGATNGATTTTAGCTGGTCATAAAAATCCAGGACAATTTCATTTAAAGGAAGTTCATATTCAAGCATCACTCGATTTGGTGAAGGATACTCCATGTTGGTCTGCACACCGCGCCGATCCTGGGCAAGTTTCATAATTCCGCCTACATAATCCTGCGGAGTCAGGACGCGCCCTCGAATATACGGTTCTTCGATAAATTCAATCTCAACTGGTGACGGCAATTTAGATGGATTATCCACCCGGATAACTCCACCTTTTTTGAGATGAACCTGATAAACAACACTTGGAGCAGTGGTGATAAGTTCCAAATCAAATTCCCGTTCCAGACGTTCTTGGGTAATCTCCANATGCAGCAGTCCCAGAAAACCGCAGCGAAAACCGAAACCAAGTGCCGCAGAAGTTTCTAATTCATAACTCAATGAAGAATCATTCAGAGCCAGTTTACGCAAAGCTTCTTTAAGTTCTTCATATTGTTCTCCTTCCACCGGAAAGATACCGCTAAACACCATCGGCTTTGCTTCTGCATAACCAGCAAGCGCTTCCTGACTNGGATTTTCTGCAGTTGTGACAGTATCTCCAATTCTGGTGTGTCCAATCGTCTTGATGGAGGCACTTAAAAAACCGACTTCCCCCAACCCAAGTTCAGAGCACTCCTCACGAAAAGGAGTAAATACTCCCAGCTGAACTACCTCAAACTCTTTAGCAGTTGCCATAAAGCGAATTTTATCACCAACCCGCACTTTACCATCTATGATCCGGATCATTATGACAATTCCAAGATAGGAATCAAACCATGAATCGAAAATCAATGCCCTCAATGGCGCGTCTGGATTGCCTGCTGGAGGCGGCACAAAATCCACTACCTGCTGGAGGACTTCCTGAATGCCAATTCCCTGTTTAGCACTTACTCTGACAGCAATGCTGGTATCCAAGCCTATAAGCTCTTCAACTTCTTGACAAACTCTTTCCGGTTCTGCTGTAGGCAGATCAATTTTGTTCAAAACTGGCAGCACCTCCAAATCGTTTTCAATGGCCATATAAACATTGGCCAAGGTCTGCGCCTCCACGCCCTGTGCTGCATCAACAACCAGTAATGCTCCTTCACATGCTGCCAAAGACCGGGAGACTTCATAAGTAAAATCAACATGTCCGGGAGTATCAATCAGGTTCAGGACATATTCTTTTCCGTCTTCTGCCAGGTAATTCAAGCGCACACTCTGCGACTTTACTGTAATCCCGCGCTCACGCTCAATATCCATGTTATCCAGCAGTTGCTCTTGNGCTTCACGTTCTGAAACTGCACCTGTCTCTTTCATTAAACAGTCAGCCAAGGTGGATTTNCCGTGATCGATATGAGCAATAATTGAGAAGTTCCGGATAAGGCGGGGATCAGGTGTTGTTTTCTTCATGTATTATTATACAAATATTAATATTACCATCCAGTGAGGACATGATGATTTTCCAATTGTTTAATAGTTCGCAACTCTGCTGACTGATTGACAGTTTTCGATGTGCAGACAATCGATAGTCATANNAATTATTTATATTTCTGCTTGTAATAGTGACAAACTCTTAGATATAAAATGACACACTTGTATCAAAATATCGAGTCCAGACTGCTTTCTGCATTAGTTTAAGAAGCATTACATACAGGATTGAAAAAGAGTATTCTGGTTTTCAAGTTGGGCTGAATCTGTTATTGTTTTGTTAAAGATTCACGAAATCTCTCAATCTAAAAATGTCTGATAGCAACAGCAAACTTACACCAGAAACATTCAAATTTCGCCACCGCCTTGAATTTACCCTTTTCAACAGCTTAAAACGTTGGGGCAAAGGTGCATCAAAAAAAACGCGGCGGCGTGGTACAATACTGCTTGATGGCTTACTTTATCATGGTTTGCGCATTTGCAGGAGTATAGTCGCAATCAATCTGGAGCTCGCTTTTCCAAAATTCTCAACTGTAGAACGGAAACAAATTGCACGTGCAAACTACCGATGGTTTGCCCGTTTTTGTATGGACGTTTTGCACATGGATGCTTGGAAAGGTCATACCTCAGAAATCGCAAAATGTCATAATTTGGAAATACTGGATCAAGCTTTATCAGAAAAAAAGGGTGTGCTTCTGATCAGCGGACACTTTGGCAATTGGGAAATGATTCCACCGGCCCTGGCAGAACTGGGGTACCCCGTTACCATGTATGTCGGACGGCAAACCAATCCGCTTACCAACGAACTTCAAAATACTGCACGTGCCAATTTTGGAGTTGAAACTATTGATAAAGGTAAAAGAGCCACCCTGCAAATGGGGAGAGCACTTGCGGCCAATAAAATCATTGCAATGCTGATCGATCAAAACGACAATAAATCTGATCTTTTTGTAAACTTTTTTGAAAAACTTGCTTCCTCCAGCAAAGGAACAGCCGCCTTTCATTTGTTGCGGGAAAGTCCGGTTGTACTAGTAACATGTCCTTATGTCGGTGATCATTTAGAAATATCATTTCAGCGCATTACTTTTGATCTTTCTGGAGAACAGGAAAAAGATACGCTGGCAATAACCCAAAAAATCACTTCTGCTTTAGAAAATGTGATCCGGAAATATCCTGAACAATATTTCTGGATGCACCGTCGTTGGCGCGCACGTCCTCAGGAAGATCCGGAAGATATATATTAACATCAACTTTTAAAGAACAAAAAATATTCTATGTCTAGCCGAAAACTTACCGTCAAAACTGAAAACTGGAGTGAGGAACCTTTTGCAATTTCAAGAGGAAGTGACGATAATTTCGATGCAGTTGTCGTTGAATTGGAACAAAACGGCTGCAGAGGATGGGGTGAAGCCACTCCGACTGAACACTACCAAGAGTCTGTCTCTCAGTCAGAAATGCTGATTGAAAATATTCGAATACAACTTGAAAACGGTTTAAGCCGCACAGAACTGCAGCAAACTATGCCAAAAGGCGCGGCCAGGAATGCAGTGGATTGCGCACTCTGGGATTTGGAAGCAAAACTTGCCGGAAAAAGGGTCTGGGAACTGCCGGAAATTTTTCTGCATTTGGGAAAGGAAACTCTTTCGGAACCTGAAAACGTAACGACTGTGTATTCGCTCGGTGTAGATACCCCGGAAAAAATGGGTGACGTCGCGCTGAAAAATGCCCAAAGACCAATTTTAAAAATAAAACTCACCGGCGAAGGCGACTTGGAACGACTGGTAGCAATCAGAAAAAATGCTCCGGAAACACGTTTGGTGGTTGATGCGAATGAGGCTTGGACTCCGGAACATTTTAATCGTTATGTTCCAGAATTAAAGCAGCTTGGAGTAGAAATGATTGAACAGCCTTTTCCCGCAGATAACGACAGTGTTTTGAAAACACTGGACCATCCCATTCCGGTCTGTGCCGATGAATCCTGTCACGACACCGCTGACCTTGATCGTTTAGTGGGACTCTATGAATTCGTTAATATTAAACTGGATAAAACCGGAGGACTCACCGAAGCTCTGAGTTTGCAGACCGCGGCTGAAAATAAGGGCTTTCGGACAATGGTGGGCTGCATGTCTGCAACTTCACTAGGAATCGCGCCGGCATTTTTAATTGCTCAGCGAGCAAAAATAGTTGACCTTGATGCACCGTTATATCTTTATGAAGACAGACCTTTTCCGCTTAAATATGACGGCAGTATTGTTCACCCACCATCACCGGAATTGTGGGGATAACAAGCTAATTTGAGTATCTTTCAACTATGACTTTTTCCACGAGCAAATTCTTCGCAGCAATGATAGACTCTGAAATGTTTTTTGTGTTTTAAGATCATTCAAACCGATGTATACTCTCCAGTTGTCGGAGCTGTAATATTATTACTCCTGTTTTTTAAGTTTGAAGAACCATGAGTGAATCGAAACCCCGAAGAAAACTAGCCGCTATCCTCGCTGCAGACGTAGTCGGCTTCAGCAGGATGATGGGCGAGAATGAGGATCGCACGCTACACAACCTCAAAATCTGCCGTGCTATCACCGACGAGTCCATCGAGACCTACCACGGACGCGTCTTCGGGAGTGCCGGAGACTCTGTGATCGCAGAGTTCGCCAGTCCGGTGGACGCTATCGTGGCGGCGGTGGAATTCCAGAAGAACATGCGGGACCGCAACAACGAGGTGGCCCCTGAGGACCAGATGCAGTTCCGGGTAGGGTTGAATCTTGGGGACGTGATCGTGGAGGGCGACAACCTCTATGGTGACGGGGTGAACGTCGCAGCACGGCTGGAACCCCTCGCCGAGCCGGGAGGCATCTGCGTTTCCGGGAAGTTCCACGACGAGGTTCGTCGCAAGCTCGACCTGGGTTTTGTAAGTTCGGGACCGCAGGAGATGAAGAACATCGAGGAGCCGGTTCACACTTTCATGGTCGAAATAGGCAGTTCCTCAAAGGTGCTTGAAGCCTTCGCAGTACCAGCGCCCGCAGAGCCGACACTGCAAGCCGCCCCGGAACGGCCTGCCACTGTTGAGGCCAAGGTTCCTGCCATCGCAGTGCTGCCCTTCACGAACATGGGCGGCGATCCTGAGCAGGAATACTTCGCGGACGGAATCACTGAGGACATCATCACGAACCTCTCGCTCTGGCGCACCTTTCCGGTGATCTCCCGCAACTCAAGCTTCACCTACAGGGGACAGTCGCACAACCTCAAGCAGGTCGCACAGGAATTAGGCGCCCGCTACATCGTGGAGGGCAGTGTGCGCAAGGGTGGTAACCGTGTGCGCATCACCGCGCAGCTCATTGACGCTGAGGAGGACCACCATCTCTGGTCAGAGAAGTGGGACCGCACGCTGGAGGACATCTTTGATGTGCAAGATGAGGTTTCGGAGGCGATTGCACGGAGGGTGACCCCCTCCGTGACGGGGCACGAGCAAGTCCGGCTTACCCGCAAACGTCCGGAGAACCTCAGCGCGTGGGAAGTGTACCTGCAAGGACTGCGCTGCTTCCATGGACGGCAGCACACGGACCATGAAGATCCCGGACTCGCGCAGGCTCGTCAACACTTTGAGCGGGCGGTTGAAATGGAACCCTCCCATTCGGATGCCCATGCCTACCTTGGACTGAACAGCATGTGGGAGCTGACCCAGCGCATCACGAAGGATCCTGAAAAAACGCTCGACGAGATCATGGCACATGGCCGCAACGCCGAGAGCCTGAACCCGGAAAACCCGCTGGCTTTGATGAGCATTGCTGCGGCTTACTTCTTTCGCGGAGACCACCCCACCGCACTGGACTATGCGCAGCGTGCCGTACAGTTTAACCCCAGCAATGCATTCAGTTTC
>JGI12207J13218_1000009_pt1 | contig 26321 bp, 20 predicted proteins | sample DeeseametaMP0372_FD_13218 | JGI IMG/M metagenome (IMG submission 13218) | reverse complement strand
AAAAAAGTTAACCATGATAGGCACCTCCTTTTTCTTGTCATAATAACTCAGCACCTTGTCATATACTTTGCCTTTTTCCCCGGATTCAACATTTATTAATGTTTCAATTTTGAAAAATTTTGGATTTTTCAATTTCGAACATTTTATGTCCTTCGTGTCTCCTGCAGTAAAGGCAAAATCCGACGAATCAATATTTGTTCCTGGAAAAATAGTACTCCCATCTGATGGGAAACTGCGGCAACTCTCGTTGGAAACAATCCCGCAGCTTGAGCAGACAAATTGTCGTCCACCACGCTTGATAACACAACGTGGTGCATTGGGTCCTTTCTCCGCAAATATTCGCCGCTTGTTTCCAAGCTTTTGTATACGGAGTGTTTCTTTTTGTGCTGCACGCTTACTTTTTGACCTGCATACCTTACCCTCACAAACATCTAAAATCAGCCCTAAACTAACATTCTTCCTTAACAGTGGATTTGACTGATGTGATTCTTTCATGAATGATTTTATCTTTTCCGGAGTATTCAATTCCTTACAACTGACTGCACTTGTACTTGCTGGCAGCCCGCAAATCAAAAAGAAAATAATTAAAATACAATATTGTTTTATGTTCTTCATAGTCACTCCATTCCAAAAAGTAGCATTACCTGCCTCTTTAAGAGATTTGNNGATACTAGCTGAATCCNATTTTGANAACAAGTNAAAAAGACAAAATTTTATATTATGCTGTANAATTTTACGAAATTTGTTGCTTCTTTCACCGGNAAANAACTTGACTTAAAGCGTGTAATATTTGAATATAAGTGTNAATTATTTTTAATCTTTTTTGCATATTTAAAATTGCCTGTTACCAAATATTCAGGACAGACGAAAGAGGAAGCTGAGAAAAAATGTTAAAAGACCGCATTGAGGACAGCCTCACTTTTGATGATGTTCTTCTCCTCCCGGGACATTCCAAAGTATTGCCTTCAGAAGTTTCAGTAAAAAGCAGAATCACCCAAACTCTTGAATGCAATATACCGTTAATCAGTGCAGCAATGGACACGGTTACAGAACACCAGACAGCAATCTGCATGGCTCAGGAAGGTGGAATTGGAATTATTCACAAAAACATGACTGCAGAAGATCAGGCGACTCAGGTGAAGATGGTCAAGCGTTCTGAAAGCGGTATGATTTCAGATCCTATAACTGTTGAACCGGAAGAGCCGCTGCAAAATGCNCTGGACTTAATGGAACAATACCGGATTTCCGGAGTTCCTGTCACTAAGGATCGTGAACTTGTTGGTATTTTGACAAACCGCGATTTACGTTTTGAAACAAATTTTGAGCAACCAGTCTCAGCTTTGATGACTAAAGNACGGGAGCGATTAATAACGGTAGCTACCNGCATTGAAATGGAGGAAGCCAAACACCTGCTTCATAAACATCGTATTGAAAAACTGCTGGTTGTTTCAGAAAAATTTGAACTTGTTGGTCTGATTACCATCAAGGATATTGAAAAGGCCCGTAAGTTCCCTGATTCCAATAAAGATGACCTGGGTCGCCTCAGGGTAGGTGCTGCTTTAGGAACATCTGCGGATTTATTATCCCGTGCAGAAACACTGATTAAAGCTGGTGTTGATGTAGTTGTGCTTGATACTGCACATGGCCATTCACAAGGTGTGTTAGACAGTATTTTAAAATTGCGCTCTACTTATCCTGAACTGCAAATAATTGGAGGAAATATTGCGACCGGCGATGCAGCTGATGCTTTGGTTAGGGCTGGTGCAAATGCAGTTAAAGTTGGAATTGGACCGGGATCTATCTGTACAACAAGAATGGTGGCAGGTATCGGAGTCCCACAAATGACGGCTATCGATAAGGTTTCACATGCACTTCATAAGTCAGATATTCCTGTTATAGCAGACGGTGGCATCAAATATTCAGGTGACATCGTTAAAGCAATTTCTGCCGGAGCACACACGGTGATGATCGGCAGCCTATTTGCCGGAACAGCAGAATCACCTGGACAAGTAGTTCTTTATCAAGGCAGGCGCTACAAAATATACCGTGGTATGGGTTCATTGGGTGCAATGAAAGAGGGTGGCAAAGATCGCTATTTTCAGAGTCACATTGAAGAGGACATAAAATTCGTTCCTGAAGGCATCGAGGGTCGTGTGCCGTACAAGGGGCACCTCTCAGAATCTATCTATCAGTTTGTTGGCGGGTTGCGTGCCGGAATGGGATATACCGGTACTGAAACTATTGATGAATTACGATCAAAGCCCCGGTTTGTAAAAATTACTTCAGCCGGCTTACGGGAAAGCCATGCTCACGATATCTTCATTACCGAAGAAGCCCCGAATTATCCAATGAACGTTAAATCATGAGCTTCTGCCGGTTACCTATCCTAAACAAACTCATCTTGTTTTTTGTTACTTCCTTCATTTTCGGTTGTTCCTTTCATTATGATCAGGGACTGCAGTTAGAACAGGAAGAACGCTGGGCAGAAGCTGCGATTGAGTACCGTATTGCCTTAGTCGAAAATCCGGAAGACACGGAAATAAGGGAAGCTTTGAAAAGGATGAACATCCATGTTGCACAAGAAAATTTTGAAATGTATCAGCAGTATCTTAAGCAGCGTGAATATCACAAAGCTTACCGCAGATTGGAGGCTGCCCTGTCTCAAAATCCGGAACTTGTTGAAGCGTATTCAGAAATGCGGCATTGGTGGCATTTATTGATAACAGGTAAAGTTGATTTGGAATTTAACCGCTTTTCTTCCAATCTGCGACTGGCGGAAGAAATGATCCTGCAGGTCCGGATTAATACCCCAAACAGAAAATTATTAACCGGAAACATTTCAAGTGAAACTGGAATTTTCTTTCTTGAGGATGTGGTATATCGTACTCAGCCAAAACAGCTTGCCGAATACACTATCAACTCAATTGGCCTGAAAATTAAACATAAATCTTCTCTTGGCTACGTCCGAAATGAATTTAAAAAGTTTATTAATTTCAGGGAACTATTTCCTTTACAAGTCAGGGGATCAATTAAAAACATAAATTTGAAAACTCCACAGAATATTCTGGATCACCGGACTTCCTTACTTAATGAAGGAGAAAATTCAACAGCATGGCATCCTCCCCGTCTGGTCAGTTATGAACTTCAGTTTGACGGTGATGATATTCGGGTGAAATCGGATATGAATCATAGTGAGTTTGCTCCTTCTATACTTTACCTGAATAATTCAGGCCGGCGGGCAAACATTGATTTTGGAGTTTATCAGCTTCAAATGAACGGTTCGGGACGAAAATGGAGTATCAAACGAAAAACATACCGCACCTCAAAAGACGATTATTTTTACGTTCTGTCCAGCAATATATCACTCAACCGTTACTTTTATTACGATAGGGTTTTTCGGTTCATTCAATAACTGATCAGAACTGAAAGTAGAAAAGAACTGTCACTGAAAATACGAGCATAATACCTGTGAAGCAGCCCATTGGGACCGGAAGTAACGGAAGGGGAATGTGCCGTAGCATGGTGATGATATTAAACAATTATTGATGGTAGTGGTTCGTGTACAATTTCAGCTGGTTCATCAACTGACAAACTAAGCAGAGTTTTTTCTTTTGCCGCTTCATGGCGTATCATTGCAATTCCACGGAAAGATCTGTCTTTAGAGAAACTTCCCAAACTGGTTATTTTTCCAATTTCTTTTCCGGCATGAAAAAGCAGAGCTCCGGAAGTTGCTTTGGAATTTTCCGGAACACTTAGCCAGACTGAGATCCAGTTTGGATGCCCTCGATGATACATTCTGGCATGAGGTTCCTGTCCTATGTAACAGCCTTTGTCGAAGGAAATGTGGTCCCCAAGACCTGCTTCTTGAGGGAAATTGTCTTTGCCGTAATCAACTCCTGAACGTGGTACACCCTCTAAACACCGCATTTCATCAAATGCTTCAAGACCAATCAAATCCGCTTTCTCATTTTGCAATATCTGTTCTATAAATTTTTGCAAAACACCTGCGTAAACAAGGTTTATTAAACGTGGCAGTTTTCCCAAATTAAATTTTGCTGTTAAAACCAACTCTCCTTCAAATGTCCATTTTATTTTATCTCGAAAATATCCCAGTTTTTCTGCAATTTTTTCTGCATCCGGACCACTCAAGTCAATTCTCAGCATTTCTCCCGAATTCAGCAGACGTAATTCCAGATCCTCTCGTATGTGAAAATTATCTAAAATCGTTCCTACTGCTTGCCCTTCACCAGGATCACAAATTACAATCCATTCATCTTTTTCACTGCGAAAAATTTCCAGATGATGAATAATTTTACCCTTGTTGCTGCAAATCAAACTTGACTGAATTTCTCCAACTTCCAGCTGCAAGACATCGCTTGTAACCATTCCCTGTAAAAATGTACCTGCATCAATGCCCTTCAAAGCAATCAGCCAGCAGGCTTTAAGGTCAAATAATCCACAACCATGCAGGAGCAGGTTGATTTCTTCTGCCAATCTGTCAGAATAACTGGTCGGCAAACCAGCGCCTCCTTCAAATTCCTGAATGCGGCATCCTAAATTAAGGTGAAGTTCGTCAATTATTTTGTAGATTTCCATAAATTGTATCAGAATATTTTGGCTTTAATCATACAGGAATTGTGGAAATTTTGTAACCCCCATTAAACTATAATGAAAAGGAAAATACGTGAGTGAGTTAATTTCTGGAAAAATAATAAGTGCGCAAATCAACGAAGAATTGTGCCTTGAAGTGAAACAGTTAAAAACAAAAGGTATAGAGCCGTGTCTGGCTGTAGTTCTGGTTGGAGAAGATCCTGCTTCAGAAGTCTATGTGCGTAATAAAAAACGGACTAGCGAAGAAATCGGAATGAGATCCATTGGACACAACCTTCCGGACACAACTACTCAGCGAGAGTTAGAGACATTAATACAAAGTCTTAATGCAGATCCTGCAGTTCATGGAATTTTGTGCCAGTTTCCTCTGCCTGAAGGTCTTGATAAAACAAAGGTTATTCAGACAATTGCTCCGGAAAAAGATGTGGATGGTTTACATCCTCTTAATGCAGGACTGATTGCTATGGGCATACCTAAGTTTATTTCCTGTACGCCATACGGTGTCTTGCAAATGCTAAAAAGGAGTGGAATTTCAACTTCAGGGAAAAATGCTGTTGTGCTTGGCAGAAGCAATCTTGTTGGCCGTCCGATTGCCACTCTTCTTTCCAGTAAGGGTTGGGACGCAACAGTGACTGTTTGTCACTCAAGAACCAGTGATTTGGCTGAAGTTACTTCTCAGGCAGATATTTTGATTGCGGCAATCGGAATACCGGAATTTGTTAAGGGAAATATGGTTAAAGACGGAGCAGTCGTAATTGATGTCGGCATTAACCCCATTGATGACCCAAACAAAGCTAAAGGAACCCGCCTGGTCGGAGATGTTGCATTTGAAGAAGTTGCAGCAAAAGCCTCATTCATCACACCCGTTCCTGGCGGAGTCGGTCCAATGACTATCGCCATGCTGATGGTAAACACAGTTAATGCCGCGCGCTGGCAAAACGGATTAACTGAAATGGATTTATAAAAATCAATCTTTGCTGTATTTTTCAGCCATTAAACCTGTTCTACTAATAAAAACAGAAAATTGAGAGAAGGTAACTATTATCCTAAAAAGAAATATATTTGAATTTTTTTGCTTTTAACAAAGATTTCGATTGAATTTTCAAAAAAAACACAATATATATAATGTGTCGTACACTATAGTTTAGTGACGTTAGGGGGATTGTCCCTCTTCCTCCAGGTTTGTACAGGGAGGATTTTCAATAATCTGATCCGGACAGAGTTTCGGATTTTACATAAGGAGTATGTTATGAAAAAATTGCTTTCCACCATCCTGCTGGCTGGTGTAGTACTGTGGAGCGCTTCACAGGCAATGGCTTACAAGCCGGCTGTGGTTTTTGACATGGGTGGTAAATTTGACAAGTCATTCAACGAAGGCATTTGGAATGGCCTGGAAAAGTTCCGCAAAGAAACAGGAATCAAGTACCGTGAATTTGAAGTTCAACAGGAAGCTCAGCGTGAGCAGTTCCTGCGTAAACTTGCCAAGCGTGGTTCAGATCCAATAATTGCAGTGGGTTTTGGGCAAGCTGCAGCACTGTCAAAAGTTGCTAAAGAATTCCCAAATACAAGATTCAGTATCATTGACATGGTTGTAGACCTGCCAAATGTACAGTCTATCATCTTTAAGGAACATGAAGGTTCATTCCTGGTAGGTGTTTTGGCTGCATTGAAAAGTGAAACAGGAAAAGTCGGTTTTGTTGGCGGAATGGATATTCCTTTGATCCACAAATTTGCATGTGGATATGTACAGGGAGTCAAGTACATTAACTCCGGCACTACCGTTTATCAAAAGATGACCGGAACAACACCCGCTGCCTGGAGTGATCCTGCACGTGGCGCAGAGTTGGCCAAGACCATGTATGACAGTGGCGCTGATATCGTTTACGCTGCTGCCGGTAGTACCGGACTTGGAGTTTTACAGGCTGCTGCTGACAATGGTAAGTTGTCCATTGGTGTTGACAGTAACCAGAACTACATTCAACCAGGATCAGTTTTGACCTCCATGCTCAAGCGCGTCGATGTTGCTGCATATGAAGTATTTAAAACTGGACATGACGGTTCCTGGAAACCAGGATTTAAAATTCTTGGCCTAGCGGAAGATGGTGTGGGTTGGGCACTTGATGAGCACAATGCCAAATTGGTAACCAGTGCTATGAAATCCAAAGTGGAGCAAGTCCGCGAAGGGATCCTATCGGGAAAGATCAAAGTACATGACTACATGAGTGACAATAAATGCCCCGTTCAGTAGTCTATATAGATGGGTGAATAATATATTATTTAAGTGTTTTGGGTGATGTACTTTATCACCCAACACCCCTCTACCCTCTTTACCCGGCACCCAATTCTTTTTTCATGCCCTCTCAAAAAATAATCATTGATACAGATCCTGGCCAGGACGATGCAATTGGAATTTTGCTGGCACTGGCTTCTCCTGCAGAGCTTGATGTTCTTGGAATTGTCACAGTTGCCGGAAACGTTCCATTATCATTAACTTCCAGAAATGCGTTGATTCTATGTGAGCTCGCAAACAAAACGGAAACTAAAGTATTTGCTGGATGTTCACGACCGCTGGTACGGCCTTTGGTCACAGCAGAGCATGTGCATGGGAAAACAGGGTTGGACGGTGCAGAGCTTCCACCACCAACAATGTCCCTGCAAAAGCAGCACGGAGTGGACTGGACCATTGAGACCTTACTGGAAGCTGAAGACAATTCAATCACGATTTGCTGCTTTGCGCCTTTGACAAATGTAGCAATGGCCATGATTAAAGCTCCCCAAATCCTGCCAAAAATTAAAAATATCGTAATGATGGGAGGAGGATATTTTGAAGGCGGAAATATCACCCCCACTTCCGAATTTAATATCTTCGTAGATCCACATGCCGCCAGTACAGTTTTAAGCTGTGGCCGTCCACTTGTTATGCTGCCACTGGATGTAACACACAAAGCACTGATGCAGCGTAAATGGCTTGAAGACTTGAAAGCTCTGGGAACTCCAGTCGGTGATGCTGCTTTCGGTATGATGAGCTTCTATGAGAGATTTGATCTCGAAAAATATGGTTCCGGGGGTGGCCCTCTACATGATCCTACAGTGATTGCATATTTGCTCCAACAGGAACTTTTTGAGGGAAAGTTTGTCAATGTTGAAATCGAAATTAGTTCCGAACTCACAATGGGTATGACGGTGGTCGACTGGTGGAAGGTTACTGACCGTCCGCCAAACGTAACTTATATCAATCAAATTAACGCAGATGGGTTTTTCCAATTGATTTTGGAACGTCTCGCCATACTTTAAAAACAAGTACCCTTGTATGTTTCAGGAAACAAGACACGGCACCAACACTCAATTATAAACAAACGCAGCCAAAAAAATGTCTACTGTAGCCATTGAACTAACTGATATTAATAAATATTTTGGCAAAGTCTGCGCTAACAAAGACGTTTCACTCAAGGTTGAGTCCGGAACCATTCACGGTATTATTGGTGAAAATGGTGCAGGAAAATCTACTTTGATGAGTATACTTTATGGTTTTTATCAAGCAGATTCAGGTGCAATTGCCGTACAGGAAAAATCGACGGAGATTCGCAGTGCCCATGATGCAATTGCTGCAGGAATCGGCATGGTACACCAGCATTTCATGCTGGTAGATACTTTCACTGTACTTGAAAATGTTGTCCTTGGCACTGAAACTGGATTTTCTCTGCAGGAATCAATGCAAAAAACAGAACGAGAACTTCAGGGGAAAAAAAAAAAAAAATGCTGTTATTAACACTTTACCAGTTGGACTTCAACAGCGTGTAGAAATTCTCAAAGCACTCTATCGTGGAGCTGATATTCTAATTCTCGATGAGCCCACTGGTGTCTTGACACCACAGGAAGCGGATCATTTATTTCGCATTCTCAATGAGCTTCGTGAACAAGGCAAAACAGTAATATTAATTACCCACAAACTCCGTGAGATCATGGCCATTACGGATAATGTTTCCGTGATGCGTCAAGGTGAAATGGTTGCACACCGCAAAACTTCCGAAACAGACAGAGAAGAATTAGCAGAATTGATGGTAGGGCGAAAAGTCCTCATGCAAGTCGATAAAGCACCAGCAAAACCCGGAAGTCCTATGTTGACCGTAAAACACCTGGATTATATAGATGATTTCGGTGTTCGCCGTGTAAAAGATGTCAGCTTTGAGGTCCATTGTGGTGAAATTGTTGGAATTGCTGGCGTCTCCGGAAATGGTCAGTCAGAACTGATGGAAGTAATCACTGGAATCAAACCATTTCAAAAAGGCCAAATCCAGATCAGTGGCCAAACTATCACTTCAACCGTTAGAGCAGATGCTGCAACAATGAGACGATTTGGAATGGCCCATGTTCCTGAAGACCGCCAGCGCAGGGGCTTGGTCACTTCATTTTCTGCAAACGAAAATATTATTTTGGGCTACCACAAAAATCCTTCCTATAACAATTTTATCGAAATGGATAGAGATTTCATCATACAGTCCTGCAAAAAACAGATGGGGCATTTCGATGTACGCCCGGACAATCCTCATTTAAGAGCTTCTCTTTTTTCAGGTGGTAATCAACAAAAACTTGTGGTTGCAAGAGAATTTGAGCGTGACCCTGCATTATTGGTGGTCGGTCAACCAACAAGGGGGGTCGATATCGGAGCAATTGAATTTATTCATCGGCAAATCATTGCTATGCGTGATGCAGGAAAAGCTGTTTTACTGGTTTCTGTAGAACTTGATGAAATTCTTTCTTTGAGTGACCGGATTTTGGTCATGTTTGACGGACAAATCATGGGAGAAATTNTNGCAAAAGATGCTGACGAACGAGAAATTGGACTGTTGATGGCCGGAGTACGAAAGGAAGCGGCATGAACGAACGTAGGACTGAGACCCTGGTGGTTACGTTAGTTACTGTCACCAACCTTTTAATTGCGTTTTTTATCTCTGGTGTTGTGATTTGGGCACTGGGAGAAGACCCCTGGTTTGCACTAAAAACCCTGCTTTATGGTGCCTTTGGATATGACGAAGGCTTGGGCTATACACTTTATTACACTACCAATTTTATTTTCACCGGTTTGGCTTTTGCGATAGGATTCCATTGCGGTTTGTTTAATATTGGTGCAGAAGGCCAGGCTTATATTGGTGGACTTGGAGTAGGTCTGATTTGTCTCTGGCTGGAAGATTGGTCTCTTTGGTTGGTCTTTCCATTAGCAGTACTCACTTCGATTATATTAGGCGGAATTTGGGGTGCAATTCCTGGTTATTTTAAAGCTAAACGCGGCAGCCATGAGGTAGTCACAACCATCATGTTCAACTTTATCGCTTCAGTTATCATGGTGAACATCTTGTCACATGTCTTAAGACCTCCCAAAGAGATGTCACCTGAATCCCGTGAATTTGCAGAGGGGGTTTGGATTCCGCAAATGCATGAAATATTTGACTGGTTTGGAATTAATATTACACAGACTCCACTAAATGGGACTTTCTTCTTTGCGCTAATCTGCCTGGTGCTGGTTTGGCGATTTATTTGGTACACCCGCTGGGGCTATGAAATTCGGACAGTTGGTACAAATGATACTGCAGCCGTTTACGCAGGAATCAGCGTTTCCCGTAATATTATTCTGGCTATGGTTGTTTGTGGTGGATTGGCAGGATTTGTGGGTATAAACGAAATTATGGGCTCCAGTCACAGAATCATGCTTAATTTCCAGGCCGGTATCGGATTTACCGGAATAGCAGTTTCACTGATTGGCCGCAACCATCCATTAGGGATTTTGCTGGCTGCCCTGTTGTTTGGAATTCTTTATCAGGGTGGTGCAGAGCTGTCATTTGAAGTACAAGCTATTGACCATCATTTGGTTGTATTAATCCAGGGTTTGGTTATTTTATTTGCCGGAGCGCTGGAAAACCTTTTCCGGCCTCAAATTGAGTATTTTGTAAAACAGCTGGCACGCCAGTAAATATATATTTCGGCGGCTGTCGATATAGAGCCTCCGCATTCATTTTGCTAAAGAGCAGTTAACTAACCGTCAACATTTAACCATCATATGTGGACTGATTACTATTAATTTTAGATGCCACTCTCAGGATTTCTGTGCCCTTTGTTTTAGCCGCAATGGGTGGTATTTTTGCAGAGCGTTCAGGCGTCATTGATTTTGGACTTGAAGGGAAAATGCTCGGTGGTGCCTTTGTAGCTGCAACTGTAGCACATTTGACTCAATCTGCCTGGTGGGGACTCCTGGGATCTATCGGGATTGGAATTATTTTTTCAATGATCCACGGTTATGCCAGTGTCAGCAAAAGAGGGAATCAAGTTGTTTCCTGCGTAGCTATAAATATTTTTGCAATGGGTTTGACTGTGGTTCTTGCCAACGCCTGGTTTCACATGGGAGGAAAAACTCCACAACTTCCCAAAGAAGCCCGTTTTATGTCCATTGAATTGCCCTTTGCAGAAGAGTTCCGTAACATTCCTATCATAGGAGAAATTTATTATGAACTGATCAGCGGCCACAATGCTCTGGTTTACATAGCCTTTATAGCAGTACCAATTACCGCATGGGTTGTATTTAAAAGTAGTTTCGGTTTACGTTTAAGAGCTACCGGAGAGAATCCCTTAGCTGTTGATACTACTGGAATTTCAGTCAACAAAACTCGTTATCAGGCTTTAATCCTGAACGGAATATTAGGGGGAATGTCTGGAGCATATCTTTCTACAGCACATTTGGCTTTTTTCGTTAAAGATATGTCTGCAGGAAAAGGTTATATTGCACTGGCTGCAATGATTGTTGGTAAATGGCGTCCTTATCCTGCAATGTTTGCTTGCCTGCTTTTTTCTTTTTTGTTTGCAATCAAGGACAAACCTGAAATTTTTGACCTGCTAAAGGGGATCATACCGGTTAAACTTCTGAATAGTTTTTTGGATATGTCTCCTTATATTCTCACAATAATTTTTCTGGCAGGATTTGTTGGAAAAGCCGTTGCACCAAAAGCAATTGGACAACCTTTTAGCAAAGAAAAGTAGCGGTTATGATAGGCATCAAGGCAATTGGAACCTATTTGCCGGAAAAAAGAATATCAAACTTTGACCGTATAGAGAAGTTCGACATGACCGAATCTTTTATACGGGAAAAAATCGGCTTCACCGAAGTAGCTCTTAAAGCTCCGAAGCAGAAAACTTCGGATCTGTGTGTCAAATCCTGGAAAAATCTCCTTCAGCAACATCCTGTTTCGCCAAACGAAATTGATTGTCTTATCGTTTGTACTCAAAATCCGGATGGTCATGGTCTCCCTCATACTTCAGCAATTATACACGATAAGCTGAACTTCCCATTAAATTGCGCTGTTTTCGATCTCTCTCTTGGATGTTCCGGATATGTTTACGGACTTTCCGTGATCAAATCTTTCATGGAGGCCAACAATTTCCGAAGAGGACTGCTCTTCACTGCAGATCCTTATTCAAAAGTAATGAATCAGGAAGATAAGAAAACGGCAACACTCTTTGGAGATGGTGCCACTGTTACTTTGCTGACAGATGAACCTGTCTTTGAATTCGGGCAATTTGTTTTTGGCTCTGACGGCAGCAAAAAGGAAGGTATCGTTGTTCGTGAAGACGGTTACGTTCATATGAACGGGCGCGCAGTTTTCACTTTTACAGTACGCATAATTCCGGACAGTATCCGGGAGATGCTGGAGAAAAACTCTTTTGTTCTTGAAAATGTAAACCGTTTCCTTCTCCATCAAGGAAGTCTACACATAGTAAATTCCATCGCCGACAATCTGGGTGTACCGCGAGAGCGCTGCCCTTTTCATTCTGCAGCCTATGGAAACACAGTCTCCTCATCTGTACCGATGCTTATCGCCCAGGAATATGCCAATCAAGAAATGCAGGTTGCAGTTTTGGCCGGCTTTGGTGTAGGGCTCTCTTGGGCCAGCACTTTGATTTTCAGAAAGAATTAAATCAGGATGTTCCTCAATTCAAATTGGCAAATGCATCCAGAGTAAGATCATCAAAAAGTTCTGCCTCATAACGATGAGCGGCCAGACAGGTTACCATTGCCGCATTATCTGTACAGAGATTTGGCGGCGGATAAAAAAGCTTAACTCCTTTCCTGGCTGATTCAGCTTCAAAAGCCAAACGTAATTTTCGACTTGCAGCCAGACCACCTGAAACAGAAATATTGTTAAGCCCGTAAGCTTCAGCTGCATTGAAAGTTTTGTGAATTAACACATCAATTACACTTTGAAAAAAAGAAGCGAGGACGGGACCATCTTCTTGAAGACGATCTGGAGAATCAAAACTTGAAGACGAAGTTGATTGAGACTTCTCTTTAAATCGCAGCATGGCTGTTTTTAAACCACTGAAAGAAAAATTATGAGCTTTTTTGTGCAGCAGTGGACGTGGAAAATCATATTCATCCCCTGGAAATTCCATAGCAGCTCGATCAACCACCGGCCCTCCAGGCATTGAATGTCCAAACATTTTTGCTACCTTATCAACACATTCACCAGCCGCGTCGTCAACACTTCGACCAATTATTTTATAATCAAAATGTCCTCTTGCATGAATCAACAATGTATGCCCTCCTGCAACTACCAGATGCAGGATGGGGAACTGCATTTCTCCATGCTTGAGAACATTTGCATAAGGATGAGCTTCGACGTGATTGACTCCGATTAACGGACATTGTAAGGTGTACGCTAAGCTTTTTGCGACAGTCAGGCCAACCAGCAGAGAACCTAACAAGCCTGGATAATTGGAAACCGCAATGTAATCAATTCCGGAAAAATCAAGATCTGCCTCTTTCAATGCTTTAGCGATTATGTGATGTATAACTTCCAGGTGTTTGCGCGAAGCTCTTTCAGGAACAACGCCGCCAAATTCTTCGTGTTCCTTATATTGAGAAAGAGTAAGGTTTGACAGTATTTCACGTTTTCCCCGTAAGATGGCAACAGAGGTATCATCAAAGGTGGTATCCAGTCCAAGACCGATTGCTGACATTTGTATTAACATTTAATGTGTGAATAATGGATATCATCCATGTTCTATGATTGTCTCTCAATCCTCAATATGAAAAGTATATGAAAGTCCTGTATCGTGTCTTTCTGATAATTGTCTGTGCCTGCATAATAGTCACTAGCGTCGCTGCCTTTAAAATTTACCGACTGCAACAGCCTTTTCAAGCAGCAGACGTTCCTGAATGGAAAGTGAAGGAGTTGTCTTCCCAAAAATGGGGACTGAAATCAATCACAGATCCAGAGCGCTCAACAACCGCATGGATAGCGAGACCAGAAGGTCAGAAATGTGACACTCTTATTATTGTTGGAGGAGTGGAAGAGGGAGAAAATTTATTGGCAGGCGGCGGAAATTGGAAATACACTGGAAACACAATTTTGATGAAACAACCTGTTCATTCTTTTCTCTTGAGACATCATTGGAAAGACTGGAGTCTTCTTGACTGGTGGCAAATTCCAGAGAAAATTCGTGAAGAAACTCGTCATACTCTGGGTGCACTTAATGCCCTGCTTAATTATGTCCACGGAGGAACCCGTTCTGACCCCCGTTTTACAGACAAGGTGGTGCTGGCCGGAGGTAGTGTTGGTGCAGCATTTCCGGCTATACTTACCAGTTTTGTACCGGAAAAAGTTGCAGGATTGATGGTTGTCTATGGATTCACAAATTTTCAGCATGTAATTCAACCACTATTGTTTAGTCAAGGATTATTACATTTCGATTTAACTGAAAATTCAGCAGATTTTAGCACAAAAATAAAAATCTCCGGAGTACGTCTGCTTTCACATATCTTGTCATTTGTCCTGGGGAATATCTTGAAATATGGAGAAATGGAGTCATATTTACCTGATATTTACCAGACACCAATCCATTTTATCAACGGCACAAATGATCCTTTAGTTCCGCCTGAAGCGTACCTCCCAATGTGGAAAAGTGCTCCTGAACCTAAAAGTGAAAAATGGGTTGAAGGAGGCCATTTTAATCCAAGAGCCCCCAAAGACATGCTCAATATCGGCAAGTTGATGTACGAATGGGCTGAAAAACAAGGTATCCGCTCCTGTTATCCTCACATCAAATAGTACCCTGCCATCTACGTAATTACTTCTTTTACAGCAAAAATTAAAACATCATTTACCAGATTGGCTGGTACACTGTGTTTGTTGTTTAAACTATTGTTTTAATTAAAACCTGCTGTCACTACCGTTCATGTTCATATTCCTTGTTGTTTTGGGCTAATAATTATAGAATTTAACTGACGAAATATAGTTTTATACAAAAGACAAACCTGCGATTCTTTACTGAAGACTGAAGAGTGACTCAAAGTTGGAGAGACATATGACAAAAAACTCCGGAATCATTGTCACTCTCAAAGCAGCAGCCACACTTGATGGTAAAATAGGCACTGCAACCGGTCATTCAAAATGGATTACAGGTGAAGCAGCAAGGCAAAAAGGTCACGAATTAAGAAATGAAAATGATGCTGTTTTAGTAGGTATCAATACCGTGCTTGCAGATGATCCTGAATTGACCGTTCGTGGCATAGACGGAGGAAGATCACCAGTCCGGATTGTTTTGGATTCAAAAGGACGCATCCCGGAACAAAGTCGTGTTTTTCAAGAAGATGGCGTACCTGTTGTAATTGTTACTGGAAATCATGCACCTTTGCGTAAATGGCCGGAATTAGCTGAATTAACGATTTTAACTGCTCCCACTAGAACTCCGGACATATTGTGGGTACTTTCGGAAATACGTAAGCTTGGTATGAACAGTCTACTGGTAGAGGGTGGAAGCCTGATTCACGCCAGCTTTATAAAAAGCAATACAGTAGATCAGCTTGCATTATTTCTTGCACCCAAAGTAATCGGAGGACAGGAAGCTTTGTCTTGGTGCGGAAATTTGGGTGTCGATTCCTTAGATGATGCTCCTCAAATGGAAATCAGCTCAGTGACTGCTCTGGGAGAGGACTGGATGATTTCAGCAATAATAAAATAACGTGTCATTCCGCTCCTTTAATCTGTTATCGGTTTATGCTGTGCTGAGTGGTTCATGAGAAAAGCCACCTGAATTTTCATGGAATGTCACATTTAGTTAGCATCTGTACTTGGCATTAAACATTTGTTATTACAAATCATATTATATATTAGTTTGTATAATTTAAGCTAAAATGATAACTAAAGACGATTTTTTTAATTCTATTGAGGACGCGATTAAAGCCATTGCTCGTGGTGAAATAATTGTGGTAGTAGACGATGAGGACCGTGAAAACGAAGGTGATCTGATTTGTGCTGCTGAAGCAGCTACTCCGGAAATAATTAATTTCATGGCAAAATATGGACGCGGACTTATCTGCCTCCCCCTTGATGCTGAAACTGTAGAACGACTGAATCTGCCATTAATGGTGAGCAACAATAATGAAACAATGGGCACCAACTTTACGGTCAGCATTGAGGCCTCTGTTGGAGTAACAACAGGAATTTCTGTTGCAGACCGTGCCCGGACAATTAAAACTGCAATAGACCCTGAATCCACAGTTCACGACATTCGCAGTCCAGGTCATGTCTTCCCTTTGTTAGCTCGCCAAGGTGGAGTACTGCGAAGGGCCGGACATACTGAAGCTGCTGTTGACCTTGCACAAATGGCCAAGATGCTCCCTGGCGGAGTAATTTGTGAAATCATGAATGAAGACGGAACAATGTCCCGTGTTCCAGAACTAAGAAAATTTGCAGATCATCATGGATTACTGATCATTACAATTAAAGACCTGATTGAATACAGAAAGCGTAATGAAACACTGGTTATTAAAAAAGCAGAAGCCTTGCTGCCATCTAAATTTGGAGAGTTTAAAGTGATTGGTTTTCAAAGTTTACTTGATGACAGTGATTATGTCGCCCTTGTCAAGGGTGAATGGGAAGAGGATGAACCGGTACTGGTACGTGTTCATTCTGAATGTTTGACTGGTGATGTATTTGGTTCATACCGATGCGACTGCGGACCTCAACTTCATGCTGCAATGGAGATGGTGGAAAGTGAGGGCAAAGGAGTTATCCTTTATTTACCGCAGGAAGGACGAGGAATTGGATTGATCAACAAACTTCAGGCATATAAACTCCAGGAAGAAGGAGCAGATACCGTTGAAGCAAATAAGAAATTAGGTTTTAAAGACGATTTGCGTGATTATGGTATGGGTGCACAAATGCTGTTTATGCTGGGTGTTCGCCGGATGCGCCTGATGACTAATAATCCGCGTAAAATAGTTGGAATTCAGGGGCATGGTCTGGAAGTAGTGGAAAGGGTACCACTTGAAATTCAGACCAATCCTGGAAATAAAAAATACATGCATACCAAAAAACATAAACTGGGTCACATTCTGAATATTTGAATTTATCTGCTAATTCATTTATCTCAATTGTCGATTATTTGTTTTACACCTAAATACAGTAACATGACTACATATTTATGCATGATTTGTGAATGTGAGTTGAGTGACCTTGTTGACAATTTTATCAAATTATTTTTTTGATATTCTTCACGGAAGATTTCTGTGAAAGTAATTTTAGTTAGAGAATCAACTATGACTGTAACACAACCAGAATGGGTTGAGGCCCTCAAAAGACCGGCTGCATATCTGCTGAAAAGCCCGGAAAAAATAAAACTTCTGGAAACTACAACATCATATTTGTTTAGGGCAGATGACTGGCTTTACAAGATTAAAAAAATGGGTAACGAGTACCCGACATTAGCGGTCAAAGAAGCCTTTTGTCGTGAAGAGTGTTCTCTTAGCCAACGTTTTAATCCAAACTGGTCAGTGGAAGTCCTTCCGGTCACTGAACATAATGGCGTCATTAAATTTGGAGGAACAGGAGGAACAACAATCGAGTATGCTTTAAAAATGGAAGCACTCCCGGATCAGTGGCAGCTCGCCCAAATGCTGGACAAAAATAAAATTACTACAAATAATATGGTTGGCATTGCAACCAAAATTGCAGATATTCATGCAATGTCTCCTGCAAAAGACAAAGAAGCAGAAACCGGAAAACCTGAGCCTTTTCGGGCCCAGTGTGACGATTTGCTTTTTCAGTTGAAACGCTATTTTGAGGCATCCCTGACACAGCCGATCTTAGATATGATCAGACATCCTCTTGAAAAGTTTATAGACGACAACAAGCGTCTTTTCACCAAGCGTATGCGCAATGGCAGGATTGTGCTGGGACATGGAGCTTTTTTACCAGAACACATTTTCTTGAACGGAGATGTGGTTCGTTTTATAAGTCCACAGGAAATACATAAAAAATTNGNAGTTCTAGACGNGGCAAATGACGTTTCGTCNTTAACAGTTGAACTTAGCAGATTGGGNAAANCTGAGCTGTTAGATTCATTTGTAAAGCAGTATTTTGAAATCTCAAAAGATAAAGATTTACTAAAAATGCTTCCAGTTTATCAAACCTATTGTGCACTAAAACAGGGTGTAAAAACTTGTGAACTGAAAGTAGCCCAAAAAGATGAAAGTCTTGGTACTTTAGCCATGGATTATTTCAATCTTGCTGTCAGGTTTTCAAGAGAAATCCCAAGGAATTAACGTTTGTTTTACTTTTTTGTTTAGTTTAAGACGCCCACCGAAATTTATAAGACAATCCAGCTACAATTTATCAAAAAAATGAAAGAGGTTTCCAACAAACTCAGCTTTGCGCAGATGGAAGAAGAAATTCTAAATTTCTGGCGCCAAAAAGATATTTTTCAAAAATCAATCGATGAGCGTCCAAAAGACAAGCCGTTCAGCTTTTACGACGGACCTCCTTTTGCAACCGGACTTCCACATTATGGGCACCTCTTAGCAGGAACCATCAAGGATGTTATTCCACGTTACAAAACCATGAGGGGCTTCCGGGTTGAACGTCGTTTTGGTTGGGATACACATGGTTTACCTGTGGAATTCGAAGTGGAGCAGAGTCTCGGTTTAAATGGTCGGCATGAAATTGAAAATTTTGGTGAAGGAAACTTTAATGAGGAGTGCCGTTCTATTGTTTTACGCTACACCGGTGAATGGCGCGAAACTGTGGAACGCATGGCACGCTGGGTTGATTTTGACAATGACTACAAAACCATGGACATTGATTTCATGGAGTCGGTCTGGTGGGTTTTTAAGCGACTTTGGGAAAAGGGCCTGATTTATGAGGGCGTGAAGGTGGTACCTTATTCCTGGAGGGTTTCCACTCCACTTTCAAATTTTGAAGCAAACCTGAATTACAAAGAAATTCAGGACCCTTCCGTCACTTTACGCTTTAAAATCAATGGAGAAGAAAACTTGTATTTTCTTGCATGGACGACAACTCCCTGGACATTACCTGCCAATATGAGCCTCTGCGCAGGGTCTAAACTAACCTATTGTAAAATCAGAGATAAAAAAAGTGGGGATTGTTATCTCCTTACTAAGAATCGAATCGAATCAAATTTTGATGATGGAAGCTATGAAGTTCTGACTGAAATGAAAGGTTCTGAATTAAAGGGAATGACTTATGAACCACTCTTCGATTTTGCAAAAGCCAAAGTGGATACTACCAATGCCTGGTCTGTGCAGTTGGATGATTATGTCACTGACGAAAGCGGGACAGGGATCGTACATTTAGCCTGTTTTGGAGAAGACGATGTACGGATTTTTCAGCGAGAAAATATATCTATTTTTGATCCAGTGGATGACGAAGGCAATTTTATGGATTACATGGAATTTATCGCAGGAATGAATATCAAAGATGCCGATAAATCTATTGTCAAGCGCCTGAAAGAAGAACATAAAATGTTCCGCCATGAGACAGCACAACACAGCTATCCATTTTGCTGGCGTACAGATACACCCTTGATTTATAAACCGATTTCTACATGGTTTGTAAATGTTGAGGCAATAAAAGACAGAATGGTTGCTCACAACAAAACTGTACATTGGGTGCCAGGGCACATTCGTGACGGACGTTTCGGAAAATGGCTGGATAATGCGCGTGACTGGGCCATCAGTCGAAACCGTTTCTGGGGTACTCCGCTTCCAGTTTGGAAGAGTGAAGACGGCGATGTCTGGTGCTTCGGTAGTGTTTCTGAACTGGAAGAAGCTTCCGGAGAAAAAATTACTGACCTGCACAAACATTTTGTGGATCCATTGGTTTTTGAAAAAAATGGAAAAACATACAGACGTGTTCCGGAAGTCCTAGATTGCTGGTTTGAGTCGGGATCAATGCCCTATGCTCAGGAACACTATCCGTTTGAAAATAAAGAACGCTTTGAAGCAAACTTTCCTGCAGATTTTATTTGTGAGGGATTAGACCAGACACGTGGCTGGTTTTACACACTTGCTGTTTTAGGATCTGCATTATTTGACACACCGGCTTTCAACAATTGTGTAGTGAATGGTCTTATTCTGGCTGAAGATGGAAAGAAAATGAGCAAAAGGCTGAAAAACTATCCGGATCCTAATGAAATGCTGAACAAATATGGTGCAGACGCGGTCCGTCTTTACATGCTCAACAGCCCGGCAGTCCGTGGAGAAGATTTACGTTTTACAGAAAAAGGATTAGTTGAAACAACAAGACAGCAACTCCTGCCACTTTGGAATGCACTCGTTTTTCTCAGTACCTATGCCAAAATCGACGGTTGGGATCCGAGTCCGGAAAATCTCTCGGTAAAAAACAGTAACCCCTTGGATCGCTGGATTCTTTCACGATTACATAAACTGATTGCAGAGGTACAGAAAGAAATGGACGGTTATGATCTGAACCGTTCCGTTGCGCCATTTGTAGGTTTCATCGACTTGTTGACCAATTGGTACATCCGCCGCAGCAGGAGACGATTCTGGAAAGCAGGTCAGGGTCACGACAAGCGGGAAGCTTATGCTACACTTTACACTGTGCTCTTTGAGTTCAGTAAATTAATTGCCCCATTCATTCCATATATTGCCGACGGCATTTTCCGGACACTGCGCCATGACACAGATCACCAAAGTGTCCATTTGGCTTTTTTTCCTGAAGCGAATTCTGCAAAAAGGGACCTTGATCTGGAAAAACGAATGGATTTAGTTTTGTCCACAGTTACTATGGGACGGGCGCTACGTGCCAAACATCAGTTAAAAATTCGCCAGCCCCTGCCAAAGATTTTCCTTGTCACACGTGATCCGGAAGCAAAAAATGTTTTGGAGGAGCTTTCAGAACTCATTTCGGATGAACTTAACATCAAAGAAGTCGTTATCACTCAGGATGAAGAGCAACTGGTTAATTTGAGCGCCAAGGCTAATTTCAAGACTTTGGGGAGGAAACTTGGTAAGAAAATGAAAATTGCAGCACAACTCATTTCTGGATTGGATTTTGAAAACATCCGTACACTGCAAAATGGTAAAAATATTATTTTGAAAATGGGAGAAGAAACATTGGAATTGACTCCGGAAGATATTTTGATTCAACGTCAGGAAAAAGAAGGATTACTGGTGGAAACTGATAACCTCTTGACGGTTGCCCTGGACACAGAATTGAGTGAAAATTTAATTCAGGAAGGCTTTGCGCGAGAGTTTATCAACAAAGTACAGAACATGCGCAAGGATATGGATTTGGATGTAATGGACAGGATCCTCATCAGTTATCAAAGTTCAGCAAAACTAAACACGGCACTGGATGCTTTTTCAGACTTTATATGCAAAGAAACTCTTGCTAACCGACTGCAACCCCAGGGAACACTTGATGGTACAGAGTGGGATTTAAATGGTGAGTCCTGTAAGATTAAAGTAGAACTTAATTTATGAATCCTCTCATTTCCTGCTTACGCAGCCCTTTTGCAAGAACTTCTCAACAGTTAATGCAACAGACCTGATAATTCATATTAGATTTAATTGAACATTTGTCCGGAGTGTAATTCAGCCATTTTTCAAATCAAGCATTCGATCCTTCTGCAATCTGTTTTGAAAGATTCTGTTTTAGCAGTTGTTTCATTGCATTATAAGTTTTAAGATCTTTCTGAGACAACTCTTCTGCAATTTCGAGTGCCCTCGGCATTAACATTTCCGGCAAATGGGCTTCATCCACCACTCCCAGCTTTTGCGCATCTGCACCTCCAACTCTACGACCTGTCAGTAAAAGTTCACGTACAGCCTGTTTATTGGGCAATAAATCCGCCATCTCGTANAGGATTGGAGACAATGGAATTTTAACGTCAATTTCAGTAAATGCAAACCAGCCTCTGTCTGAACGCATCAGCCGGAAATCCAGTACTGAAGCAAAAATAGCACCACCAGCCAAGCAGTGCCCTGTGATACAGCCAACAGTAGGTAATGCTAACAAGGCCCAGCGGCCAAAGACCTCCTCCAGTTCTCTGAATGTCCCCGCAAAATCCTCCGCAGACTGCCCTTTTAACCACTCAAAATCCAAGCCGACACACCATGATTTTGGATCACTGCTTGTAACTATGACAGCAGAATTTTCAGAAACTGCTTCCAGTTCCGCCAGTACTTCCCGATGTGCAGACAGAGCCTCCGGATTTAATGCATTTCCAGTTGCAGGATTGTTGAGGGTAACAATGAAAATATTACCCTTTTTTTCAAATTCTAATACTGCCATTTTTTACTTTATTTTATAATGTCNNGGAGTTTAATTTTCTTTGGTTGAAGATAATAATCTAGCTTATTGTTGGAAATATGCAAGAAGAACAGAGAGAGAAAAAATAGAAAAAACAGTGGAAATAAAAACTGTTCCACTTGATACCGACTGCCCAACATTATAACGACTTGCAAAGAGAAATGGATTTACACCCGTCGGCATGGCCGCTAACATCACCAGTACCTGAACCCAGGTAGTGTTTCTTATATCAAAAACCTGAGTCGCCAGTACCCCTACAATCAGAGGATGTATAATAGTCTTCATTATTACAAACAGAGGTACTTCCTGCCACTGAATTTTTTTCCTGAAACCAGACAATGTGGCACCCAGTGCAAACAAAGCACCGGGAGTAACTGAGTCACCAAGTAACTTTGCCATTTCATCTAATGGCTTCCATAAAGTAATTTCAAACAAATTACATGCTACACCGGAAAGTAGTCCTATGATAAGAGGATTGGTAAACAAACCATACGAAGTTCTGGCGATGACAGTTGGAATAGGTGCTCTTCCGCTTTTACCCATTTCAAGCATGATGGTAAAAAGTGGAAGCATAATGAGGCCATGTGTGCCGATTATCATGAACAAAGGCAACGTTGCCCGTTCACCAAAGGCAAGCAAAATAACAGGAATCCCAAGCAGTACTGTGTTTGAAAAACAACCGGAAAAAGCATTGATCACCCTCTCAGAAAAAGTGCGTTTCCAGAACACCCAGGTTATGAAAAATCCTGTAAATAATACTGTCAACGTCCCCAAATAATAGGCAGCCAGATAATCCCATGGTATTACCTCAGGAAGACTCGTAGTAGCAATAGTTCGCAGCAAAAGCATTGGTACAGCAAAATCAAAGACATACCGTGTTAGTCCTCTTACTGCAGTTTGATCAAACCATCCAAAGCTGGCAGTAGTATATCCAATCAATAAAATACCGAAAATTGGTAAAATTATATCAATTACAGGTCCGTACATTTTTATAGTCTTTGGAAGATGGAGCCGGATTAAGTATCCAATGAATTGAATTCATCAAAGCAACTGTCCGGTAATGGCGAGCAGTAAAATTATTGAACAGTTCTTTGAATGATTATGCTAAACTTCTTGCTTTTCTGTACCCAAAGGTTTTAAGAAGATCAGCAGTTGGGGCAAAAGCGTCAAGGCAGCCATCAGGGCAATCAGCATCGCCAGTCCTGTCAGCAAACCAAAGTAGATGCTGGGAATAAACTTTGAGAGCACAAGAATCGAAAAGCCGATGATAATCGTGATTGAAGTGTAATACATAGCATAACCGATACTTTCATGTGAACGATGCATGGCGGCAANATAGTTGCGGTCTATGGCAAATTCATGCCTGAAGCGGTGGATATAGTGAATGGTGTTATCAACTGCAATACCAACGCTGATTGCCGCGATTGTAATGGTCATCATATCCAATGGAATTCCCATCCAGCCCATGAATCCCAACACCACTCCAATTGAAAGCACATTTGGGAAAATCGCTATCAGTGCAATTGTAANTGAGCGGAACAGAAAAATGAACATGATTAAGAATGAAATAATGACTACACCCAAAGTGAGAATTTGTGATTTGAAAAGGCTTTGCAGCATATTGTTGTAGAGCACAAGTAAATTTGCGAGANGCNCTTTTTCTTCTGGAATATCCAGTTTGGTTTTNAAATCATGCTGAATTTGNAGNAAAAGCTCATTGCGGCGTAGATTNGGTTCAGAATCACGAATACGGACATAAAACCGAGCCTCATTATTTTCGACGGAAACGTAAGGATCTAGGATTATTTTTCTGAAGCGTTCCGGAAGTTCATTGTAGAGAAGAGCTAGTAAGAAACTATCCAGAGATTTTCCTGAATTAAGCGTTTTACCAATTTTGAGCATAGTACCCAGAGAAAGCACTTTNCCTGTTTGTTCCAGGCCATTCAGGTAATCGTGGATTCTTTCTATCTTCTCCATTTTTTCTGCAGTGAACCAATATTGTGCTTCACTGGCAGTTTCCTCAAACTCTTCCTCAAAGGAATCAAACTCTTCCTCATCTTCCAGTTCCGCTTCTGGTTTAGTATCTTTCTTGACCGGCAGTGTTTCTTCCACACTCTCATCAAGTTCCACCACCAAATCAAGTGGTGTTGTACCGCCAAGNTGCTGGTCAATCACCTTCATTCCCTGGTATATTTCTGTGGACTCCTTGAAATAGTCAATGAAGCTGTTTTCTACATTCAGTTTGGACGCACCGACAATACTCAGCATTAATGCAGCAACACTGAGGAACATTATTGTCTTACCGTGACGTTCTGTGATATCGGCAAAGATTTTGGTCAAGGCAAAGCGGGATTCAAACGAAGTATTGGGCATTGCCTTTGGCATAAGTATCAGCAGTACCGGAAATATAAGAAACGTCAGAAAGAGCGACACACCTATTCCGGCACTCATCATCCAGCCAAAATTCATGACTGGTAAAATTCCGCTCAGAACCAGTGAGCCAAAACCAACCACAGTGGTCAGTACCGCAAAGGTGCAGGGTCTGGCCATAAAGATTGTAGAGTCCAAAACCAACTGGCGTTGATCCATGTTTGGATTTAGTCCTGCTAATTCACGATAACGGACGATTAAATGAATAGTAATCGCCATTGTGATTATTAGCTGTATGGAAATAAAATTTGAAGAGATAACTGTCACTTCCCAACCAAAAAGCCCCAAAAATCCACTGGTCGTGACTACAGAAAAACTGCAGGTAATAACCGGAAGTAAAATCCAGCGAAACTGCCTGAAAATAACCCAGAGTGTGAGAATCAAGAAAACAAAAACTGCACTGCCAAAAACCTGCAGGTCACTTCTGATGAAGGTTATTAAATCATCTGCAACCATGCTTGCACCACCCAGAAATATCTTAGCATCTCCACGGTATTTCTCTGCAATTTCACGGACATGAGAAATATTTTTGTGCTCAACAAGTCGCATTTTATCACGATGATTTTTGAAATCAATCAGCACATTTTCCAACTCTGACTGTTCTAATTCACTCAGAAGACCATCTTTTGCCTTTTTACGCAGTTCATTCCTCTGCTGGAGCAACTCACGATACAATGGATCATCATGGAGATTGATCAGCAATGCAGTAGTTTTGAAATCCGGACTAACAAGGTTGTCTCTGTAAATAGGGCTGTTCAGGAATTCCAGTTTAGCCAGCGCTTTATCTATTCCCGGAGACTCAAGGGTAGGAACATTTTTTATCAGTTCCTTAATTGGCTTTGGAGGACTTTCCAGCAGTGGAACATTCAGGATGGACATTACTGATTCAACTCTTTCCAACTCAAGCAGTTCTGCACTTAGTTTCCTCAATGAGTCAAGTGTTGAATCTGCCAGTAAATCTGCATAAGGAGAGTAAGTTAAAACAAGAAAATCGCTGCTGCCGTAGCGCTCATTTACTTTCCGTGTAAAGGCCAGATCCTTGTCATCTTCAAGCAACAGAGTTTCTGCTGAAGCGTCAATTTCTAAATACTGCGCTTGATACCCCAATGACGAGACACAAATCAGCAATAATAATAAAATACTTTTAGGATAACTAAGAATAACTTTGTCGTAAAATTGTCTCAACATCAAGATCCCAACTCAGCTGAAGAACGAAGGCGTTCAATTAATTTTTCCAATGACTCTTTTTTTAAAACTCCCGAAAACTGCGAGCGGTAAGTCTGTACAATACTGACACCAAGTATAACAGCATCATAAGCCATCCAACCCTTTTTCTTTGACTTGTAGAATTTAAACACCATTTCAAGTTTTGTGTCTTTGCCAACAATATTTGTCAGTATTTCCACTCTGTTTTTTCCAGTCTTTCTAGCTTCTACTACTTCAACTTCTTCATCTGTATAAAGGTCTAATTTGTCCAGATAAGATTGTTTGAGTCTCTCTACTAATAATTGAGTAAATTCCGCCCTGCCTTCTTTACTTAATCTTTTCCAGTGTTTTTTACCTAGACACAATTTAGCCATCAAATTAAAATCAATTAAAGCATCAAGCTTTTTAAAAATTTCTATTTTTTTTTCTTCCTTACTTAAGCTATCCGACCTG
>JGI12207J13218_1000007_pt1 | contig 27348 bp, 26 predicted proteins | sample DeeseametaMP0372_FD_13218 | JGI IMG/M metagenome (IMG submission 13218) | reverse complement strand
ACCAGCGGAGGCTTGAGCACGACAGGCACCATGACTCACCAATCAACCCCAGGTAGCGTTTACTAATCTTCTATTCAGCATGAAACCATTATATTCTTATGAAATACTTTTAATTTAAATAGAACCACTGGAGCATTTTTAAGATTGATAAGTGAAGTCATCAACATCTCAAAAAAAACAGGCTGAAAAGGATTTCCTGCTCACTCCCTATAACTTAGCTCCATTTGTAACTGAGCTCCAAAACTTCAACGCAAAATTCCCGAATTATTTCTCCGGGGTGTGAAGGATTGTGTATTCTCATAAAAATCTCCTTTTAATGCATAGTCTTCATAATCAACATTATAAATATCTCCTGCATCAATTTGAAAAGTAATTCTATAATTACCACCTACTTTAACTGACCATATTCCACTTCGATCTCCCCTCAACTCATGTAATTTCAGATCTGGAAGGTCCATATCTTCGATGGTTCCAGCTGTTTCAAGAAGTGCTAATATTCGTTTAATCCGTTTTGAATATTGAGATTGGACTCCGCTTGTGTTTCCCAACTCAAATAGTTTCCTTAAACCCTTGTGTTTATTTAAAATTCTTAATCATACTGTAGTGCAACCCATAACTTATCAGGTTGTAAGTTGGCAATTATGGCATAAAATGTAAACGGAAAATAAAAATAATTGGCATATTGCTCTTGCGTCTTTCAACTTTCAGCAGTGATGATTCTTGAATAAATTATTTTCAAAGGTTATTATCTTGATAATAAAATCTTTACTTTTATTTCCGGAATCTCTCAGCCGGTTCACCTCAATTATCCAGGATTAATTGTGAAATACTTAATTTACATTGCATTATTTTTATTGTTATTTTGGCTGTTGACAAAACTATACAGAAACAAACAGCTGGCATACAATTTTCTGAGATTGTTCCAATTGATTTCACGTTATGTTTCTCCATATATTTTGCTTCGCCTGCTTCTGAGGCTTCTCAAAAGATTAAAGTGATTATGAGGCTTAAATCACACTCAGCTTGCCACTCATGCTACAGTCACCACTCTTGAAAAAAATACCAAATCATGTTACTACTTGTTTTGTCATGACAACTTTGTAAGATGTCAAAGAATAATATCAAATCCGTACACAGCATGAATCGATTCCTTTTCAATTCCATCTTCTGCATTCCCCTGACCATCGTCTTGCTATTTCTGGGAACGCTAATTATGGCAGATCAGAATGATCCAAGGCTTGAAGTACTTTTTAAGAATCTTAAGACTTCTGTAAGTGTGCAAAAAGCTTCATCGATTGAAATCCAGATCTGGAAAATCTGGATGGAGCACCGTAATCCAAAGGCTCAGAGTTCAATGTTCTTGGGTATTGCAGCAATGAATAATCAACAATTTGGAAAAGCATTGGGTCATTTTAGCCTGTTGACTGAAATAGAACCAGACTTTGCTGAAGGATGGAATAAACGCGCCACAGTCTTCTATCTGATGGGACGTTTCAATGAATCTGAGGAAGATATTCTACGAACTCTGAAACTGGAACCGAGGCACTTTGGAGCACTTTCCGGACAGGGACTGATACGGATGGCATTGGAGGACTGGTCCGGAGCCATCACGGTACTGGAAGCAGGACTGAGGATTCACCCTCATATGCCTGGAGTAATCAGGAATTTGGAATATGTTCGAAAGAAGCAGAAAGAATCGATGACTTAACCGGATATTTTAATAATAGAATTCCAAAAGGCTGACTTTTCAATATCTTTTATTAATCAAGTCAGGCCAGCTAAAACCAAAAAGTCAACCGATTCTCAGTTGAGCAGTTTTGGGGTCTCCAGGTAATCAACCATATCGTCCAGAGCTTTTGCAAAAACATGAGTAGCATAGTCAACTTTTGTATTGTCGTCAATCAAGTGGCTTTCCAATGAATCCATCAATTCCTTGATGGTTCTGGAAACCTGTTTCTCAAATTGATGACTAAGATCCACGCCAACTGAATTGGCAAAATTTTCTATTTTTTCTTCTGTTTGTGTCATTTCTTCCCCATTCTCAAATGCCGGTTTGTGAAATAAATCATTATGCCTGTGCGTACCTTAGAGAAATGTCTCTATAGATTTGCAAAATACTGTAGCTCTAGGTGTTAAATTTGCTTGAACCAGGTAGAGCAGTTGAAGCTACTCTCCAATCAGTTCTATACATCGGCATTTTTTACAAAAAACTTGAGTAATAAACAAAAGAATAATTCATGTACAGCCAACTAAGTCATTTCAAAGAAAGAATAGATGAAATTTTTGAAATCATTTTTTATTTCAGGAAACCAGCCGCAGTGTTAATATTTTTATGGATTGGAATCAGTTCTGTTGAGGCACAAGAATATGCCACCGATCGGCTATTCATGAAAGAGTACAGTAAGCCAAGTGCCGTAACGAAGTAGAAAATAAGATCAGACGTTTGAAAAACAACGTGGATATGACTCTTGAGCATCAGGCATTTTTAAATCGAAATATCTGGTCAAAGTTACATACAAATTTACCGCTCAGTCGTGGTGAAAAGAAACACCTCAACGATCTCAAACAAAAAGGAATACCCCTAAAAAAAATAAGATCTAAGGATTATTGGGCTTACAATGCTGCACAATTCCGGGCGCTTCGATTAAAATGCAAATAAGTATCATTTACTGATCTGACTTGCATTTCCCCCCATTTCTCTTGATAATACAACGCTGATATTCAACGCATCTTTGTTTGCGCTACGAAAAATATTCTTCATTTTTCACTCATCTATTTAGTGCTAACTTGAAAAAGTATTTCTTTTGTCATCCCGGACTTGATCCGGGATCCAGATACACGACCGGTTTAAAAACAAGATAATAAACCACACTCCTGGATTCCGAGTCTAGGCTGCGCTCCACCCGGAATGACAACAGAGAAGAATCGAATACGGAAAAACTGTTATTCCCGTAGAAACAGCTTGCAGGATGAGGAAATATAGCAACATTTGTTCCTGGCTTTTTACGGTTTCAGGATAAGCATCTACACAAGATATCCTGAATTGAATAATTGTCTATTTAAATTATTGACTAAAATTTATATTCAGCAAAACCTATTTACCTCAACACGAATATTAGGATTATTTTATGGCATTGCAAACACCCCTGAGTTGGCTGCAGGATTTTGTAGAACTGAATCAGTCTCCGGATGATTTGGCAGAGCGCTTAACTACAGCAGGACTTGAGGTTGAAACCATAGAAAAAATAGGAGAAAACTGGGGAGAATTTTGTGTTGTAGGTCAAATTAAGAAAATCCGCAAGCACCCAAATGCCGATGCCCTGCATTTAGTGGATGTTGAATTTGGCGCAGACAAACCAATTACACTTGTTACAGGTGCGCCAAACATCCAGTGAAATGGGAAATTCAATTCCGGAACCTGCTCCTAAAGTTGCACTTGCCCTGACCGGGGCTATGCTGATTGATGCCTACCACGAAGATCGTGCGCTAAAAAAACTTAAACCTGCTAAAATTCGCGGTATTGCTTCTGAAGGAATGCTTTGCTCAGAACTGGAACTTGGACTCAGTGAAGAACATGAAGGCATTTTGATTCTTCCTGATGATGCACCGGTTGGCACATTGCTGCAGGATTTTTTAGGCGACACTATCCTGCATTTCGATATAAAAGGCGGTTTCAGCCACCTCCTTTCTATGCTTGGAGTAGCACGTGAAATTGCAGCGCTTACTGGTCAGAAATTAGACAAAAGTGTGCTGCCGGATCTTTCAAGAACAGAAGTTCTGGAACAACCTCCGTTTGTTGAACTGGAAATTAAGGATCCGGATATTTGTCCGCGTTATACGGCCCTGTTAATCCGGAATGTTAAAATCGGACCTTCGACCGTTTTGGATGCAGCAACGGTTGTTGCGGATTGGAATGCGTCCTATCAACAATATTGTTGACATAACCAACTACGTAATGTTGGAATTGGGTCAGCCGCTGCACGCCTTTGATTACGACAAACTGATTGAACGGGCAAACGGAGATACTCCAAAAATAATCGTGCGTCGTGCAAAAAAAGGTGAAACACTTCTCACCCTGGATGATGTTGAGCGNAAATTGGACTCAGAAATGCTGATGATCACAGATTCTGCAGGACTAATTGCAATTGCAGGAGTTATNGGCGGCGGTGATTCAGAAGTTACTGAAACAACAACAAATGTTCTGCTGGAATCAGCAAATTTTGAATTTCTTAACAACAGACGTACTTCNCAGGTTCTNAAATTAAGAACTGAAGCNAGTGAACGCTTCGGCAAACAAATTGATCCTGAAGGAACATTGCAGGCTGCATTGCGTGCCGCACTTTTGATGGTTGAAAATGGTTCCGGAACTCTTGAGAAGATTGCCGGAGACCTTTATCCTCGACCTAAAGAAACCGTTTCACTGGAACTGGATCCGTTTTATGTTGAACGCCTGCTGGGAATAAAAATTTCTGCTGATCAAATTTCAGAAATTTTAAATTCACTGGAATTTAAGGTTTCAGGGAAAAACATTTTAAAAATTACAGTTCCAAGCCATCGAATGGATATCCGAATTCCTGCAGATCTGGTTGAAGAAATAATCAGAATTTACGGCTACGAAAATCTGCCTTCAACACTGCTCGATGATGAACTCCCACCGCAGCACAGCAACCAAAAACTTGAAGGCACAGAACGTGTCCGGGATATTCTAGTGGCTTCTGGAATGGACGAAATAATTACTTATTCCATGATGGATCCGATGGATGAGGCCCGTTTGCGTCTTGAAAATGATGTTGATTTTGCTAAATTTGTACCATTAAAAAATCCACTTACTCAAGAACGAAGCCACCTTCGTCGTTCGCTTTTGCCGGGAGCATTACATACAGCTCATGCGAATTTGCGATTTTTAGATAAAGTTGTCATGTTTGAAGTTGGCAGTGTTTTTCATCCTCAAAAAGGCAAAAAACTTCCGGAGGAACCGCAGCGGTTGTCTATGTTAATGTGCGGCCTCCGGAATTCTCAATCCTGGCTGGAAGAAACTGAGGGCACCTATGACTTTTTTGATCTGAAAGGTGTTTTGGAACATTTTCTTTCGGCATTGCATATTGAAGGAATTGAGTGGAAAAAATCCAGGGAGTTGCCATGCCATCCGGGACGCTGTGTGCAGATTTTGGTGAATGGAAAAGAATTAGGATTTTCAGGTGAATTACATCCAAAAATACGCAGTGCTTTTGAGTTGCCTGAACAAGCTGTTTGTATTGCAGAACTGGACCTGGATTTGATCATCAAGCTTGGAATTGAGAATCACCAGATGGACTTTATTTCCAACTTCACTCCAATCTTTGAAGACCTCGCTTTTGTGATGGATTCCAGTTTACCTGTTGAAGCTATCACACCAGTTATCCTCCAAACCGGAAAACCTTTGTTGCGCAAAGCAACACTATTTGATGTATATGAAGGTGAACAGGTGGATGAAGGAAAGCGCAGTTTGGCATATTCGCTCACTTTTCAGGCAAACGACAGGACACTAACAGATGAAGAAGTAGGGAATATCCGCAACAAAATAGTCAAACGCCTGCAACATGAGTTTCGGGCAACCTTAAGAGCTTGAGGTTAAATATGATGAAAGCCTTACTTCAATTACGGAAAGCTTTTGGCCATAGCATGAAGGGACTGCGTGAAACTTTCCGCAACGAAATGGCATTTCGCATAGAATTAACTGCTGCTGTCATTTTGATACCTACTGCACTAATTTTATCAGTTTCACCGATTGTCCGGATTATGCTGGTAGGTTCAGTTTTTCTGGTATTAATTGTAGAATTACTTAATACTGGAATTGAAACTGTTGTTAATAGAATTTCTACAGAACAACATCATCTATCCGGAATGGCAAAAGATGCTGGAAGTGCCTCGGTTTTTGTTGCCTCTTTAAACCTCGTTTTTGTTTAGGGTACAGTTTTGTTTGACTTAATTCTTAATAATTATTAGATTTGTGAAAATTAATTTGATTTTTTATGCTGTCCTCCAGGAAACTATTTCTGAAGATCCATTATTGCTGGAGGTCAAAAAAGACTGCACTGCAGAACAGGTTCTGGAACTGCTTGCAGAGAAATTTCCGCAGGCTGCACCTATTTTAAAATCGACCAGACTGGCAAATGAAGACGAGTACGTTGGTAAGCAAACTTTACTAACAGACGGCGCAGAATATTGTTTGATACCTCCTGTCAGTGGAGGATAGTTTCATAGTAATCAATGATCATTGTTTGCAGTAACCAGGATGTCCAGGATTGCTAATACTAAAATTGCCACAGGTGTGTTTTGGGTGGAAGTTCCAGAGGCGGAATTATACGTTCTTTGCGGATGTCCGGCTGATAGTGTAAAGCATTTGATGAAGGCCGGTAAAATCCGTAATCTTGATAGAGATGTTGGTTCGCTGGAGCCTGGGTCAGGTTCCTTTCAACATCCACACGGCACTGTGACAAATGAAACTGGTCCGAATGCTATTTTACTCTCCGATTTAAACATTCAAAATGGTGACTTTGCTAATTTAGCGGAGTTTCCTGTTCTGCAGATGCTTTACCGTCAAGGAATGCTTTTGCCGAATCACCCCAACAACACCGGTGCAAAACCATTCATCATAGGACACAAGAACATGGTTAATGCTCAGATGGAGTATATTCATCGAGGCAACTACGGTCTGACAAGTCTGGAGGAAATCCTTGATGCTGGTATTCCTCAGAAACAAGCCGAAGAAATGATGCGAATCAAGCTACACTTTGCATTTGGTGCAGTTCGTCCCAGTTCTGACCTGCTTGAAGCTCGAATCGTTGATCATGAACCTGTCGAAATCCTGAACGGAGTTCATATAGCCAGAAAAAGCATGAACTGCTACGAATTTACTTATAAAGATGAAAGTTCAGAAATAAATCTGAACCTGAGTCATGATGAAAGATACGAGACTCCCTACGAACTTAAAAACCACCACTTTAAACGTGATTACTTCTCCATCGCACATACGGGTGAGGGAGACGGTTGGGATATAAACAGGCCATGCATGGCCAGCGTTATTAGTTATCAGGGAAAAATCTTTTTGATCGATGCAGGCCCCAACATTGCCCTCACCCTGAATGCTATAGGTGTTGATGTAAATGAAGTTGAGGGTATTTTTCATACTCATGCACATGATGATCATTTTGCCGGCCTGACAACTCTTGCACGTGCAAATCACAGGATTAAGTATTACTCGACAGCTCTGGTTCGTGCATCTGTAACAAAAAAATTGTCCCCACTTTTGTCAATCAGTGAGAATGAATTCGAAAAATATTTTGAAGTTTGCGATTTGGTGTTTGACAAATGGAACAACATAGACGGACTGGAAGTTCGACCGGTATTCTCTCCACATCCTGTTGAAACAAATATTCTGTATTTCAGGACACTGTGGGAAAACGGTTATGCGACATACGCCCATTTAGCAGACATTGCATCTCACGATGTTTTGACGAAGATGGTTGAGGTGGATAAAAAACTCCCCGGCATAAGTCCAAAGTTAAAGAAAAAAGTCTGGGAAGATTATCTTAGTCCTGTACAAGTAAAAAAAATTGATATCGGTGGAGGAATTATACACGGCAAAGCAAAAGATTTTTTGACTGATAAATCAGACAAAATTATTTTAGCACACACCGCACACAAGCTGACAAAAGATGAAGAAAAGATTGGCTGCGGTGTCACTTTCGGTAGTACTGATATACTGATCGAAGGGCATGAGGATTATGCTCTGCAGGCAGGCGGAAATTATTTGCGTGGTTATTATCCAAATGCAGAAGAAAGCGAAATTCACATGTTGCTGAACTGTAAACGTGAACCCGTCAGTGCCGGAACTATTCTACTTAAAGACCAGGAAAAACCTGAACATGTTATTCTGGTACTTACAGGCGTAGCAGAACTACTTTCTACGAATGATAAAACACATTTTCAGTTATCCAGCGGAACACTAATTGGAGACCTGCCTGTACTTTTTGGCCTAAAAAGTACAGGTACTTTTCGTGCCCTGACTTATGTTGAAATCCTCAAAATTCCAGCCGTTCTGTTTAAAGAGTTTGTAAACCGTCACCGGCTTTTAGGGCAGATTAAAAAAACTCAGAATACAATCGGGTTTTTACGGCAGACATGGTTATTCGGCGAATCTATATCTACTCCCGTCCAAAGTCAGATTGCACAAAAAATGAAACTCAGAAAATACGAGAAAGGCGCCTCAATAACTTGCGAGGGGCTTATGCTGGTTAAAGATGGTAAAGTGGAATTATCGGACAGTGGAACGGAAATGCAGAACAGCCGGAATGAAGTTGTGGAAAAAGGTGATTTTTGGGGTTGTGAGCAGATGATCTTAAATAAAGCCTTAAACTCAAACGCAATAGCTCTTGCGTCTTCATTCATCTACAGTATCGCAGAAACTGAAATCCTGGAGCAGATACCGATTGTGCGCTGGAAATTGCTGGAGCAGGCACATAAACGTGCATAAAAAGTCTTAATCAAAAGAATTCTACAAATTCACAATTGAGTCTAAGCATCCGCAATTTTGCTGATCCAGTGTTTTTGTAAAGATATCCAGAAACATTAGATTTACTTTTTCTTTGTTCCGGGCCAGCATTTCCCCAATTGACTCCAATTGAATTGGCCCACTTTCCATTCCAGTTGCCATATTAACCACAAACCCTACTGAAGCATAGCACAACCCCAGTTCTTTCGCCAAAACCACTTCCGGAACACTTGTCATTCCGACTACATCCGCTCCCCATTCCCTCATCATTTTGATTTCAGCCTCAGTTTCAAAACGCGGTCCTTCGGTGCAGATATAAACAGCATTCCCTTTAAACTGAACATCATGTCTCTTCGCTACTTCAAGTAGATGTTTCCTCAGATTGGCGCAATAAGGATCATCCATATTAACGTGCTTTGCTCCTTCTGATCCACCCTCAAAAAATGTAAGTGGTCGTTGTTTAGTCATATCCAGGAAATCAGAAAGAACCACCAGCGAACCGGTAGGGTAATCCGGATTTAAAGAGCCTACTGCAGCAGTAGCAAAAATCTGTTTAACTCCAAGCTTCTGCAGTGCTTTCAAATTTGCTCGGTAATTGATGCGGTGGGGGAGGGTTCCATGCTCTTTACCATGTCGAGCAAGGAAAACTATAGAATTTTTTTTAACTTCAGCAATATCAACTTCAACCTCTCCATATTCCGTTTCCACGGTTTTCTGGAAAGAAGAGACGCCACTGTCATAAACTCCAGTGCCACCTATAATGGCATATTGGAAGGGTTTCATGAAATTTTAATGTAGGGCGACGGGACTTTATAACAAATACTTTGCAAGTAATAATCTAACCAAAAAAATCCGAGTCGTGCATTTCAATCCACTCAAACATATCTCCAGTCAGCCAAGTTTCGCTTGCCAAAATTGGCTCGCCGATAACTCGCTCGTAGCGGCTTACCAAAAATCGGGCCATTGCCTCATTGCTTTGTTCGCTTGTAACACTCATTTTTTTCTCCTGTAATTCATAGTATATAACTATAAATTTGCTGTATGGGTTAATAATTAATAAAAATAATTTCTGACGTCGGAACGACTATCCCAGAAAATCTGAGTCTTGTGTTTCAATTAACTCTAATGTATCCTCTGTCAGCCAGATATCACTTCCCAAAATTGGTTCGCCGACAACCCGCTCATAGCGACGTATTGAACCTCCCCGATCAAGAAATCGAGTCATTGCTGTATTGATTTGATCTCGTGTAATACTCATTTTGCTACCTCGTTAAGTAATTGATATAATAATAATTATCACCATTAATGAAAAATTATTTAATGGTGGTTATCTATAAATTTGCAATATACAGACCAGAAAAATCTATTGTTGATTATTAAGAGGAAATTGAAGCATCTCATAATCGAGTCAATATCACTCCGGCTGCAACCATTACAGCAGACAAAAGATGCTTTACTGTCGTTTCCTCTTTAAGAACCCAAATACTCATCAGGGCCGCAATTACCACGCTGCTTTCCCTTATTGCAGACACCAGGGCAATCGGTGCATGCTGCATGGCCCAAATGACAATCCAATATGCAGACAGTGACAAAAATCCACCGGGTACAGCATATTTCCAATTTTTGTGAATAGAACTAAAAACTGCACGTTTGCGTAGAATCAACGTTATTCCCAGCAAAGGCAAACACTCTAATGCCATCAGCCATAGAACGTATGAAGCAGCATTTCCCGAGGCGCGAACACCCACTCCATCTGCGAGAGTATATGCTGCAATGAAACTTCCTGTGGCCAATGCATAAATAATTGGACGGAATCTATACTTTATCGACATTTTCCCTGGAAACATGAGGCTGAATATGCCCAGAGAAATTAAACCTATTGCTGACATCATTTGCAAAGTAAGCTCTTCTCCAATCCAGAACACAGTAATAAACCCCAGTAAAAGTGGCGAAATACCTCTCGCTATTGGATAAACCAGACCTAAATCACCATATACATAGGCTTTGACTAAAAATAACTGGTAACCTAAATGCAGCACCACTGATGCAAAAATATACGGCCAGCTTTCGACGCAGGGCAATGGTAGAAACGGTACTGCTGCCATTCCAACTGCTCCGGAAACAAGATGTATTGTTGCCATCGTCACCAGGCGATCTTCACTTTGTTTTAAAAACAGATTCCAGCATGCATGCATGAGAGCTGAAAAAAGAACCAAAGATAAAACAATAAATGTCATAATATATCTATAAAAAGTAAATGGAACAGTCTCTCGACAATTTGAATGAAATGCTATTTAACGGCATATTGATTGTATTACCATTTGTTGATCGCAGAACAAGTTCTGCTGATCAGCATTTATTTTTTTGAAATTTAAAATCAATGAGAACATTTTTAGACAGATTACACGATCTTAAATTAAATGAGGTAGCACTAAGAAAAAATGAAATTTCTGAAAATAACTTACGTGTAAAAGTAGAAACACTAGGACCAGGCCCAGATTTTCGTAATTGTCTGCTTCGGAAAGGAAACGATCCAATATCACTGATTGCTGAAGTGAAATCGAGGGCTCCCGGACGCAAAAATGTTGAACGTCTTGATCCGGAAACTGTGGTCTGTGATTTTGAAAAAGGAGGTGCAAAAGCCATTTCTGTTCTTACAGATGAAAGCTGGTTTGGAGGCTCTCTTGAAACGCTCGGAAAAGTGAGTGCGGCAACCACTTTACCCTTGCTGCACAAAGAGTTTATTGTAACTTCCTACCAACTGCTGGAAGGACGAATCCGCGGTGCAAGTGCAGCTTTGATATTAGCTTATTATTTTCAGGAAACAGAATTACGCCAAATAATAGATGAAGCAAAAAAGATTGGTCTGGAGGCAGTAGTAGAATGTTCTCTGGAAGATGAATTGCCTCGGGCACTTGCAGTTAATCCGGACATTTTAATGATAAACAATCGAGCCATTGCTGCTATTCCGGAAGAACCTGTTGAAACATATGATCTTGGCAGTATAGACGTAATTTCACAGTGGTGGGAACGCAATCCTGATTTAAGAACATGGAAGGAACAGAACGATAAACTATTGATCAGCGCAAGCTGTGTACATTCTGTAGTAGATATCCAAAGTTTACTGAAAATACCATGCGATGCTGCCCTGATCGGAAATGCCGCTATGGCTGCACCTGATCGTATAGAATTTTTACGATCGCTAGTCAAAACAGAAAATTAATATTTAATGTCATAAGAAGAACGTCATGAAAACAACAGCTAATTCTAAATTAAGTATTTTGGTGGTGGATGATGACGAAAACATCCGGATGGTGCTCCGCCAATCTTTGGAAAAGGAAGGTTATCACGTCAGCACCGCCAATAGTTCAGAGGAGGCACTGAACACTTTGCAGCGCAGTTTCTTCCACGTTGTAATAACAGATATTATGATGGGTGAAATGAACGGCGTAGAATTATTACTTCAAATCAAAGAAATGAATTCATTGATGCAGATTTATGTGATGACATCACACGGCACATTACCGCATGTCATACAATGCATGCAGGGTGGTGCCTATGATTTTTTTGAAAAACCGCTGAAAATCGAAGACATTTTAATTTCACTTGGAGAAGCAGCCCGCCGTGCAACCCGCTGGAGTTCACTTTACAGTAGCCATTCTTTGTCTGCAAAAGGGAAATAGGATATTATAACAGGTATTTCAATCTTGACGAGAAACGATATAATCAGCAATGCCTGCAAGTGATTGTCTAAGCTCTGTATCAGGAAAATTTTCTATGTACTGCATAGCCTTTGCTGCATATTCCCTGGAGTGTGCCAATGTATAGTCGATGGAACCGTAGCGTTTCATCAAACATGTTACCTCCTCTATCTGCGGTTTTTCGATAATCGCTTGAGCAAGAATCAAATCCAGACGCTTTCTGTCCCTAACATTTGCCTGTTCCAGCAAATGACTCAAAGGAAGGGTTATTTTTCGTTCCTGTAAATCTCCACCCACCGGCTTTCCCGTTTTTTTCTCATCCGAATAATCAAGAGCATCATCCACAATTTGAAAAGAGATTCCAATTGCCATTCCGTAATCGTACATCAGATCAGCAGATTTTCCTGAAGCTCCAGCCAGTAAAGCCCCCGTTTTGATTGCTGTTGCAAAAAGACAGGCTGTTTTGTTGATAATGATTTCAAAATAATCATCTTCGTTGGCCGTCTTGTATGAACGTGTCAACTGCAATAATTCACCACGTGCCATCCTTGTTGTAGTTTCAGACATCAGTTCCAGAACTTCCGGATAACGCAATTTTGTAAGGCGGTGAAATGCCATGGCCAACAGATAATCTCCGGAAAGGACACTCACTTCATTTCCCCATACTCTGCAAGCCGCCTGCCTGGCCCTTCTAGTTTCCGCCCCATCAACAACGTCATCGTGCAACAATGTTGCGGTGTGTAAATATTCAATAACTTGAGCTGCCTGCATAACTCGTTCATCAATGCCTCCAAACATCTCCGCCCCTAAAAGTACAAGTGCGGGGCGCAAACGTTTTCCTCCTGAACTTAGAATATGCTCAGCAACATTGTTAAGTAACGGAATATCGGTCCGTACATCACGTAAAATTTGTGATTCCAGCAGTTCGATTTTAGAAGAGACTACTTTGAGAATTTGCGTTAAACTTTGTGGAGGGGAGGTTTTTTGGACAATTCCTGCTTTATTTTGTTGTTTCATGACAAGTGATTTGTGATCAGGCATCCACAGGCTGTATCACAAACAGTAAATCACCTTTGTTGACAGTGTTTTGGTCCTCTGCAATTACTCGTATAACTTTGTATTTTGACCCCTCCGGGTATAATACTTCTCCATCCGGGCTTTTATAATCAGCCAAAGTCAAACTATTGAAAACCTTCATCGATTCAAGTAAACAAAGGGTATGATTGACGTCAATGATTTGTTCTTCACTGACAAATGGTTCATCATCTGGAGATGTTGCACGATAGAAACCTCCCATCTGTGGAGAAAGGACCTTCAACTCATCAGAATCTTCCAGCATAATAGCTTTCTGGTCCACAGAACTTTTTGTACTGCCGGAGTCTCTCTGGGCTTCTTTCAATAGAGTCTTCGAATCAACCTCCTCAAAAAAATCTACAAGATATTTGGTACTGAAACCTCCCTTTTGGAAAGATGCATCTTGTAAAATAGCACGATTCAAGGCCAGGTTAGTTGAAACACCGTGAATTTTCACTCCTTTTAAATATTTAAGTAAACCGTTAATTGCTTCCCTGCGTGATTTTCCCCAGCAGATAATCTGTGCGATCAGGCTGTCATAATAAGGTGAGACAACAGAACCTGAATCAACGGATTGAATAACACGCACATTGGCTTTTTTAGGAAAAAAGACTTCAGAAACATGTCCCGGATCAGGAACAAATCGCAGCTCATTTTCATCATCCAATTCAATTTTTTCTGCAATCACACGTAATTCAATGGCATGGCCCTTCAGCTTATAATCCAACTCTCCAATGTTGTAACCTTGTGTCACTTCAAACTGTAAGCGAACCAAATCAACCCCGTAAACCATTTCAGATACCGGATGTTCAACTTGAAGCCGTGTATTCATTTCCATAAAATAGATCTTCTTTTCTGTAAGATCGTAAATAAATTCAACAGTTCCGGCGCCTATGTAATCAATTTCCTCAATCAATTTTTCTGCATAGTTATAAACCTGTTCTCTGATTTTTTTCGGAATTCCAGAAGCAGTTTCTTCAATCAGTTTTTGGTAGTTACGCTGAACCGAGCAATCACGAATTCCCAGCAATTTAGAATTTCCATGCATGTCACGGATTATTTGAACTTCAAGATGACGCATTGAGCCGATATACTTTTCCAAATACAAATCTCCATTACCAAATGCACTTAGAGCTTCTTGAAACATACGGGAGAAAATGGACTGGAACTTCGTCACTTCATGGACTACCTCAATCCCTTTTCCTCCACCACCATGTGCTGCTTTAATCAGTACTGGAAAGCCAATTTCTGATGCAACTACCACAGCTTGTGCTGGGTCCATTAAAGCACCGTCACTACCTGGAACAACCGGGATTTTTAGATTCTTTGCGGTCTTAATAGCATTTGATTTGTTGCCCATTCTATCCATATTAGCCACACGAGGACCAATAAAATTGAAACCATGTTCCCGGCAAATTCTGGCATAATGAGGAGATTCTGACAAAAATCCAATCCCTGGATGGATTGCATCCACTTCCTCCTGCTCAGCAATCCTGATCACACTCATTCCATTTAAATAACTCTCCTGCGGAGTGTTCCCTCCAATACAGACCAAACGGTCTTCTTTCTTAAGCAGTGTAGCCGGATAGCTTTCCATGTCCGGATCTGAAGCCACCAGAACCACCTCCATTCCAGCATCCTGTGCACCAAGTATCAGTCGCGCAGCCGTGCAACCTCGTGCATGAATCAGCACACGTTGAATTTCACCAACATGCAGATTTTCCTGAGTGGAATAGGCCTGTACTTCATCTTCTATTGACAGCTGATATTCCCCTGATAATACACGTGAAATGATCTCCTCTACTGAAAATTTTGCAACAGGAATTTGTGGATCGATCTCCAGTAATTTTTCATCAATATCTGTATCAAATGGATTTTTTACAAGACCATCCATTGTTCCAGGATTGGTGGAGAGGTAATTGGATAAAGTGGAGTGTACAGGCAAGTGGCTTTCAACAACCAGTTGTCCTGCAAATGGAATTTGTGATCCAGATAAATAATAAGTACGAGCAAGCAAATGAGTCACAAAACTCGCTTGTGCACCGCCAGTACAATCTCGGAAACCAAAGCACAAGACCGGAAGATCCAAATCTTTTACAAAACGGGTAATACGTTCATTAATAATGGACATTGAGAATAATGAACCCACACCTTCTTTGGTCTGCATTCCTGCAGAAGAAATAAAAAAGATCACCGGCAATTTCAGACGAGCACAATCATCAAGCAGGCGGCAAACTTTTTCACAGCTTGCCATATCAAAAGCACCAGCTTGAAACTCTACATTACTGACCACCAATCCAACACGGTAAGTCGCTTTCTGTTTTTTAGTTTTCTGTTTCTTAGCACTACCATTTTCAGAATTTTCTTCACCTGTGAATGTTGCAAGTCCAGTCACAACACCGCATGGAGTAACACCATTTTCAAGTGCCTGTTCAATAGCATCTCTAAAACCTGGGAATTTAACTGGATTCGAAGTTATTCTATCAGCATAAAGTTCCTTAAAGTCTTTGAAATAATTTTCAATAACTTTATTGGAGGTGATGACTGTACTTTTGTATTCCCGCAACAAGTTTTTGATCAACAAATCCTTGTATGATTGATCGAGACGATTCCAAAAGTCTTTTATGCCAATATTACGTGGAGTGATTTTCCCCTGGAATTTACCTTTGCCTTGCTGAGATGCATAAAGTGAAGGCAGCAATCCGGAAAAATAGTAGCGTACTACTCCAAACAGCGGAGGACTCATTCGGGGAAAAACGACCCTTTTCCATTCACTGATGGTTCCCAATACATCGTCACAATCTTTGCGGTCTATAAAACTGGCAAGCCACTTAAAAAATTGGGTTCTTACTGATTTGCTTTTCAGTTGCAAAGAGTTTTTCTCAAATTCCTTCAATGCTCCTTCCACAGTTTGCTCGAAAAGCTGTTCTACAGATTTTTGAGAAATTTGATTTGAGCCTTTCAGTTCTTCGGCAATCGTTGGTAGTGCTTCAATTACCTGATCGTAGAGCAAGTCAAAAAGAAGAATGTTCTGAAAATTTTCCTTAAAACTCTGATTTATATCAATAGTTCTAAGTAGATCGAGTAAATTTGGATTGCCCGGAGGAAGGTCATGCAGTGTGGATTTGTCAAGTTGTTCGTAGAGTTCTATCAGGTTTTCTGCTGAACTGTCCTTCCAGTAATTGTACAGAAAAAGTAATATTTCCAAAGTTAAGTCATCTGTCGTTTTTTTATAATTTTCCTGTGGATCGCCGATGAAAAAGGCTACAAATTTGCCTCGTTGTTTCTCACGGTCTTCCCGGGCACTGACAAACTGTTCAAAACGTTTGTTAAGCTTTTCGTGAAAGCGAATTTCCAGTGGTGTTTTATACCAATTCTTAAATTTTTCCTGTCGTTCATTTTTCAACCGTTCCTGCAATTTGCCAACTGGAGTGAAACGGGAACTCAATCTGGCATAACTGTCAATAGAGCGACTGACTATGCGCTGGCGTATTTTCAGGTAACGCATAAAACGGAAAACATCACCAAAAATGTTCAGTGTTCCTGTGGTAGAACGATCTGTTATCCTGTTGCTTTCAATCAAAAGCTTTGAGGGGTTGAGATAGTGGTTGATGCTGTCACGGTAGTGGTCGAAGAAAAATTCATTTTCAGTTAAAAAATTACATGAATTTTTCTCAGTAACTTCAACTGCACTTATAATTGCATCTTTTATATTTTTCACTTTATGTTGCTGATCGTAAGTATAATCGATGATGCCGTCAAAATATCCCTGAGACTGTAATTCATATGCAGAAACACCAATGTGTTTGGCCGACTCCTGCCATGAAAGATTATACTTGCGAGCAATGTTGCTTAAGCCTTTAGGGTGGATAGTATTAAAGACACCTTCTCGAACCGAAAGCAGTATATTGGCAGTAGCCAGGGGAATAGCCCCACCACTGTAACCACAGCCAAAAACGATCCCGATTACCGGCAATTGCAAATTGGCCATTTCGCTTATCAAAAAAGAAATGCTGTGCGACTGATTGTCCAAATTTGCTTCAGCATCTGCAACAGCACCTGGAGTATCAATAAATGTCACCAGGGGGATACTGTGTGATGCAAAAAACCGCACCTTTTCTGCTGCTTTGCGGTGGTGATTTGGAGACCAGGCGCCATTTTGCATTTTGTGATTTTGAGCAATAAAACCAAGTCTGCGAATATGACCTGAAATAGATATCTCAATTTCTGCAGAATATAGTGGCCCATCCGTTTCTTCCGCAATCATTTTTCCACCTAATTGCTGGATTACTTCCGGAGCACTCTGACGATTTTTGGATTCAGATGGACTTACCACCCGTTGAATATAGGAATCAACATCAACTTTCTTTAGTTGTTGTACTTCTTTCTCAACTTCCTCCGCAGAGAGCAACCCCAGCAATTCTGAGTCATCAAAATACACAGAATTCTTCTTACCCCGCAGAAGAGAAAGATCGTGTGACATCACTTCAGCGGCATGAAACGCTGAATGGTGTTTGTATGTTTTTTTCTTGTTTGATCCCATTTAATTATTTTATCTTTTGTCGTGTATTTGCGGTATTTTTACGGAAGTAATAAAGGTGANAGTGCCTTATCAAGAGATGGTAANGAAATTGGGAATAAGAGCTGCTCTTCCAGCGAGTGCAGTTGTGCGGCTGTCAGTGGATCGTTTTTCTGATGAAATTTTCTCAAAATCTGTAGTTTTTTTACAGTATTTTTCAGACGCTGATAGGCTACTGCCAACCTGTCCAGAAACAAAAGTTGCATTGGCGGATTTCCTTCCAGCCGCTGACTTTGCTCTAAAGTTGTTTCCAGCAACTCCTGAACTTCTGCCCAGTCTTCAGTCATTACTAATGATGAGCTCAATCCATCTACCAAATACAGATGACCGGGAAACTGTACCAGCCCATTGCGTAGTATTTTCTGGGCTTCCTTCTCTTCCCCTTTATACCTCAGTAAATCTCCGACCAATCGATGCGCATAGCCCTGACTTTCCCTACGTTTCAGATAGGGCCGACTTATTTCCAATGCTTCTTCATAATTTCCAACACGGCTTAAAGTCAAAGCATGCAAATAAATAACTTCCCAGTTTCCTGTAAGTACTTCCATAAGCGGGGTTGTCACTTCCAAAACAGAACGGTACTTACTCTGCTGATAAAGTACCCTTGCCAATGAAAAATGTAATGAAGGAGAATCATTCACCAAAATTGCCTGCCGCAGCAGTTTTTCTGCCTGGGCAGAATTGCCACGACTTTTGTATAAATCTGCCTGTAGTTGCAGAGCTTCAGGATTCAGTGGATGTTTTTCCTGTATACGCCTTAACTGCTTTTCAACAACTGCCAATTTTCCTTTCATCAATTGTCTTCGTAAAAAAAGAAGTTGATATGACGGATTTGCCGAATCTATTTCCAATGCTCGACCGATGGCCAGATCTCCCTGCAGATAATCACCTTGCCGAAATAGAATGGAGGAGCGCAGATAATGTGCTCTTGACAGACTTGGATTGATCTCCAGACCGCGTGTTAACCAGGTAAGAGAATCATCCAGAAATCCCCTGCGTAACAACTGTACAGCCAGGCCCATAATTGCATCCACGTTTTTTGGNTGCTTTTCAAGAATAGCTTTAAAACGCTTACGGGCTTCTTTTNCCTGTTCCTGATGTAAAAGCAAATATGCTTCTATCAGTTGATCTTCTGGTGAAAGTGAGTTTTTAGTTCTTAGTTGAATCAGCAATGCTTGTGCTTCTGGCCACTGCTGNTGAGCAAATTGAATCCGAAGTAACTCGCGTCTGACAGGTAAATAATCCGGAAACCGAACTAGCATTTCATCTGCCAGTGTTTGAGCATAATAATAACTGCCCTGAAGTGAGTATGTCTGAACCCTCATTAACAGCGCTTCTTTATTTTGCGGTTCCAGTTTCAGCAAAGTTTCAATTGTCCGCAATGAACCTTCAAATTCCCGTTGGCGCAAATAAATCCGGGACAAATGGTAAAGTGCTTCTACATAATATCGATCTACCTGCAGTGCTTGCTCCAAGGACGAAATCGCCCGCCCGTCATCGTCAATTTTCTCATACGTTGCTGCTAGTTTAAGATAAGAGGAAACTCGTTCCGGAGAAATCCGGACTGCAGTCGCAAACTCTGTGACTGCATCACCATAACGTTCAAGTACAAAAGCTAAACTTCCAAGCAATTCATAGTAGGCCGCATTTAACGGATCAAAACGTGTGGCTCGACGTGCATGGTTTTCTGCAGAATCGTATTCTTTTATAAAGAAATAGGATCTGGCTAAATTGAAATGTGCAGCTGCATTTTCTTCATCATTACCAACGATTAGCTTCTGCTTCTCAATGTAAACATGTACATTTTCTTTGGTTAACAGAAATTTCTGAATATTCTTTGCGTTTTCTGAACATCCGGATAAAAGGAGGATACTCAGCAGAAAAAATAGTAAGAGATTAATCAGTTTCACAGGTCAATCAGAAAGAGGGACAAATATCTTTTGACCAAAGTTTTGTCCAAGAATCATAGTTTCCGGTGATTGAAATTTGATAGTCTCAGATGCAGCACTTTCATTTCCGAAACGATCAACCAACCGTAGATTATATAACCAAGTATCTCTTTTTTGACCGTGCAAATCAATATAAAACGAGAGTTTTGGAGGTGAAATATCCGGATGTGTATCCGCCATATGAGGGTAGGTTGCTGGAGGTATAAAATATTTGAGTCTGTCCAGGTAGTGGTTATTTGGGATAGTTTTGACGTTTATTGGAGTCTCCGGCCAAGCTTCTCCACTGAGGGTACGGTAAAGATGAACTTTAAAAAACTCCTGTCCCTCAAAATAATCACCTTTTCCTTTAAGACGTTTCGAGCCTTTATAGGATAGTATGGGCCAGGACAGCTTCAAAACAAATGTCCTGGATTCAATCTGCTGCTGTTTGTTTTGTATAATAGTTTCGGGATTTTCTGCTTTATCTTTTTTTTGTTCCAGTAATTTCTCAGGCTCATCATCGACCACAGTTATTTTTTTTAAAACGACTTTTCCAAAAGAAAATCGAATAATTTTTTTTTCATCCTCAATTTGTACAATATGCAAGTTGGGAACAGGAACATTTGGGAATCGATTACTTTGTCTAAATTTCACAGTTTTTACTGGTGACAATATTTCATCTCCAGGTCCAAAGTGACTTACCTGAAATTGATGTATTTTTAAATCACTTTGAGGAAGTTCTAAATAATAGTACAAATTATCCCCTTGACGAATAAATGAATCACTTGAAAATAAAATGCGCAAAGCCGGCATTTTTTCTATTTCACAATCCCGGCAGCCAATTTTAAGTTTTTGCTCCTGAATCAGAAAATAATCTTGCTGATCAAGATCATCATCCAACTTCATTAAGGCATTTTTTCTTTCAGTTTCATTGATTGTCAGAGACAGGCGAATTCGCTGATCTCTTTGCTGGACTTTAAAGTTAGTAAATGTTGATTTTGGAATTACTTCCGGAAGATTGTGAGGAGAAGTCCGTAAACCGCATGAGACCAGCCATCCGCAGCAAAACAAAAAGGAAAAGAAATAAAATTTCCCTAAATTAAAAGTGAAGAAATAATTCATGGATCAATAGCCATGTTCTAAATCAACTGTGTTCAGCAGTTGACGACCGGAAACAGCCCGTCTGTAATTTTCAAGTATTTGCGGTGCAACTGACTCAGCGGGCGTGGCGCTTGAGTTGTGAGGTGTGATTAAAATATTCTTATGCTTACGGAAAGGATGCTCTTTAGGAAGAGGTTCTGTCCGGAACACATCAAGACAAGCTCCAGAAAGCTGTCCTCCATCCAGTAATGCAATCAGGTCTTCATCTACGAGTGTTTGCCCCCGTCCCACATTGATCAAGTATGCCCCCCGTTTGAGTTGTGATAATGTTCCTATATTTAATAAATCCCGAGTTTCTGTTGTGTGAGGGAGCAAATTAATCAGATAATCCGTTTGTTTTAAAATTGCAGAAAAACCTTTTTTCCCAGAAAAAGACTCAACTTCTTTAACCTGTTTTTTTCTTCTACTCCACCCTGAAACTTTAAAGTCCATGAGTAAAAATACTTTTGCTGCAGCCAGTCCCAGGTATCCTAAACCAAGAATGCCAATTTGATTACCCGGATGTGAATGACATACTGCGGTGCCCCATGCACTGAATTCTGGGTTTTTCGCATATTCCAGTAACTGACGCCGCTGAAGAAGTACTACTGTCAGTAAATACTCGCTCATCCACTTAGCCATCGTTGTATCCATCAAACGTACAAGAGGGACTCCTGCAGGCAGTTGCTTGTCTGCCAGCAGTGCATCGGCACCATGCCCATATGATGAGATAGCTTTCAAGTTTGGGTAATTTCTCAACAGACCTTCCGGATGTTTCCAGACTACTGCAAACTCAACCTCATCCTGATTATGTACATTCTCAGAACCAATTTCTATTTTCAATCCGGAATCAAGTGACTGCAGTGCAGAACACAAAGATTGAGGATGCATTGAGTCCGGTATACAAATTAGCAAAGACATTCAACACTAAGGTTAAAGTAATAATTCAAAATATTTTCAGAGATACTTACTTTAAAACAAATACAGGTTTTATTTCACTCATAACTACAGTCAGCTTATTCTTCTCATTGTTGAGTTTTATCATGTTGGAAACCCAACTTAAGACCGTTTTTGCTGTCTCAGACGGAAAGCCTAGTTTCCCGCAAATGGAAGTGAGCATTTTTACTTCGGATGTTTTTATCTTTCCATCCGCGGCAATTACCATTCCCAGAAAGAAGAAAAAATGTCCCGCATAATCTCGATCACTAAGTAATTCGCCTAATTCCACAGTTTCACGGTTTTTGATTGACTCGATCAGTTCGCTTCGAACCTTTTCGCTCTCGACCATCATTATCGCATCTTTGAAAAAACCTTTTTCCTCTGGGGCTAGCTGCTTGTCCACAATCAAAATATTTACAATTGCCCGAGCCAGCCAATTTTTTCCTTCATCACTGATATTTGTTAAATATTCCGGAATTAACCGAAATTCTGCGATTGATTTAATTCTTCCCTCCATAGTCACATCTCCATGAAACAGATTAGTTTATCAAGAATGTTGTTCATCTTGAATCAACGTAATTTACACCTTCCAAAAAACATTAACGGCCCAAAAACTAGACTTAAATGCTGTTACTCAGCATCGCAAAGGCCAAGCATCTTGTCAAGAATGTCTTGACCCTGTTAGCAAAAAGGAGCCTTTTAAATTGAATAAATTAAACAATGATTAATTTTAGTAAAACTCTCAGCAGTATTTACCATGTCCTCATCCCCTGATCAAATTAAAGAAGAACTCCTGCATATCGAAATTGCAGTCGAGTTGGATCAGGGAAAAAGCACTAATGAAGTGGCCGAAAAATTTGGAATCAAATTATTGGTTGTAAAAGCCATAGCAAAAATAATTGGGGCTGATCAGCCGCAAACAAAAACCGTTAAGAGCAGACGTTTTTCTGAAGCAGAACGGGAAGTTCTGGTTGGAAGAATTGAAGCAGGTGAAACTGTAGAAGATATAGGGGCGGAAGCTGGAGTTACTGAAAATACATTGCGCCGTTGGTGTAAACTGCGTGGAATAACACCTCCCAGAATACTTGAACAAATCAGTCTTGCTGAACAGCGTGAAATTAGGGAATTGCTGGAAGAACAGGTTTGGCAGGATATTGCTCAAGCTTATAACGTTAGCCGTGATGCAATTGAAGAACTGAAAGAACCTGCGCATCGACAACTCGATACAGAAACTCTAAGTTATTTGTTTGAACTGCTTCGAGAACAACCTGCTGCTGCTTCTAAAAAACTTTGTGGGATTGCGAAGGAAGCCGGTTTGGATATCCCTGAAAATGCTGTGAGTTCTTACAGGAAACGGCTTAAATCATTAAACATTATTTAGGAACCAAGCTGGTTTTGCTGGTCGTCCATGCTCCTCAGGAGAGCTGCAATTTCGTTAAGTTCACGAATTTGAGGCAATTCTGTTTTACCTTTAACTGCAGACGACTGATTAAATGAATGTGTGGAATTTTCACTGCCATCTTTTCCATCATCATTTCCGAAGTTTAGAGTATCAGCTTTCCTTTTTGCATCAGAAGTACGGACGATTTTGATAACCGCTTCACTGCGTAAACCTTTCAGCATAGTAATAACGTCAGAAACACCTATACGCTTCTGCTGATCTACTTGAAGGCGAACTCCGTTTTCAGTACTCATTTCTCAGTTTTGTAATTGTTGTGACAATAACACGTCTCCTGCCTAATATCACTCGCAAAGTTCATACCACAATTCTTGCTCTATTTTTCTATTCCTCCTTCTCGACAAAAGTTAAGCTAATCCGGTTTGGTCAAATTCTTACTTCTAATTCAGTTTTTGATTTCCGAGAATTTCTATTTTTCCTCTTCGTTCAAAAGACTGAAATCAAGGCAGGCAACTTTGCGGACATGCATATTGATCTTTAAATTTAGCAATTGACGAAATCATTTCACCGGAAGATTCACCGGATTCATGGTCTTTTCCGGACATTCTCAGAATCAGCTTACGCTGTTTTGACGGCAGCAAATAACTGCTCACAACATTTTGAATGTCTTCCGGCGTAAGTTTTTCCAAGGCTTTAATGCCCCTGCTGTTTTTATCAAATTCTGCATTTCGATCAAAGGCAATCGTAAAGAGTCGACCAGCTTCACCTGTTACAGATGTGCTCTTTTGTAATTTACTGTGGAGAACAGATTTTTTAATTTTGTTTAGTTCTTGATCGGTGAGATTTTTTAATGAACTATAGAACTTTTCAAGGAAAGCCTCCATCCTTTGCTCCAACGTTTCAGTATTGTATTCTCCTGACTGTATGATAAAGATCAACCCCAATGTTTTTTTAAGAACAGTCATTCCAGAATTGACTATGTAACCCAACTGCTGACTGGTACGTAATTCATTATAAAACTGCGGCTGCATTAAATTGTCAATCACCATCAATGCCGCCTGTAGTTTTGGACTACGCTGTCCAACCTGAACATCTGTCACCAAAGCTGAATTTTCGACCTGCATTTTACGAGTGAAGGTATGGGATTTTCCTTGAGGCAATTGACGGACACTTCCCAGAAATCGATTAACTTCCGGTAAGATTTTTCCGCCCAGTTTTTCACGAAGAACTTTAGCAGCTTTACGCACAGTTTCTGCACGTAGATTCCCATAAGCGAAGCCTTCTATAAAAAGGCGGTCATATATTTTTTTTGCAAATTTATTTACATCATGCAGACGTATTTTTTTTATTTCTTTTTCATAATCCATAATCGAAAACTTTTTGCCTTCCAGCAGTAAACTCCGAAAATAAAAAGCTTGTTGATAAGGCTGCTGAAAATGGAAATTCCGGTAGCGGCGCAGACGAGCCTCCTTGAGAGTGTTAAACGTTTTTTTATCTATTGTGATTGTTTTCAAACGGCCTGCAACTTTTTTGACCAATTCCTGAATCCTGTCTGAATAACCGCTGAAAGTGAGATTTATTCCCTTTTTGTCTACATTGATTCCATATTCTAAGCCTGCCAGACTTACAGGATAACCAAATTCATTAAGCCCTTCTCGTACGGCATCCGTATAAAGTTGTGACAAAACTGCATTTCGCGGTGATGAATAAACATGCGGAGAATGAATCCGGAATATCAAATTTGCTTTTGGAGTATCGAAACGAAAATCCTGCTGAAACCAAATTTTTCCAAACTCATCATCCTGTATTGTTTCCGGGTTCCCCAATGCGTGTTTACGCAAAAGTTCACGTAAAGCCGCTAAATCTGTTTCCGGCTTAAATTCTGCTGAAGTCAACAATTCATCCAACGACTTCCACAGCTTTCCCTGCAGGGGTTTTAAACGGTTCAGCACTTCGGGACTAAGTCCATCCTGCTGCAGTCCCACAACTGATTGGTGAGTAAGCTGTACGGTGCCCTCAAAAGGTAATACTCCCAGGTTTTCCGGCAAGAACGGATTTGGTTCCGGAAGCTTCAATGCAGAAAGTTTTTTTGAGTTACGCCAATTTTTAACCCATTTTGGATTACTGTATGTCAGTGAGTACTCAACACCGTAATACTCTTCTTTTTCAGTTGTCTTGACATCCCTCGCAGCCAAAATGGCCAGCATATTTTCCGGAGTCAAACTGTAAAGCATACTGTCAAAAATGCGTGGTTTGAATTCAGTAATAATGTAAGGATCAACTTCTAACTTACGCATAGGGTAATACATCATCAGCGTGGAAAATACATTGACAAGGGAGGTCCCCTCAGGCTTTTCGGCAAACTTGTAATCTATCTCGGACATCAGTTTCACCTCTTCATAAATGTAACGTGGCAATCCCGTTTCCCGCAACAGGCGCAAATACTGAAAAACACGCCGGATGACTTTTGTGTAGTTCCGGAGACCTTTTGGTGTAAGCTGAATTTTAACATCAAAACTCGAAAATGATTTATTGGAATCTCCTCCTCCGGCAGACAATCCGGCCGCCAGGTTTTCCCGTTTTAACAGCGAAAGCAAACTGCCTTTGCCTTCATGTCCCAGCAGAAAACCCAGCATACCGAGGGGCTGACTTTTGTAGTAATGAAGTGTACGTGACAATGGAAACATCAATGTCAGCGAGCGTGAATCTTTGATGGTTTTAATACGCATCAAGCGAAAACGGGGGTCGCGCTTCATATATTTTGCAGAAACCCGAATTTCCTGCAAGTTACGGTTTTTCACCGAAACAAAACGTGGAACGACCCATGACTGTAAAGTGTCTAAATCCTCGGGACCTGCCACGGCCAGCATCATTTGATTACTTGAATAATACTTTTGGTAAAAATACAGCAACTCTTTTCTGCTTACGCCTGCCAGTGTTTTCAGTGTTCCGGTAGCAAAATGCCTGGCAGGGTGACCTTTTTCAAAGGCTTTACGTTTTACCTGAAATATTCTGCGAAAGTCATTTGGGATGTTTTTGGAGTGTTCAGAATCAATCGCTTTCATTTCACGTTCCACTAATCCGGAATTAAACAGCGGGGCCAGAAAAAATTGTGAGAAACGATCCAGGCCTTCTTCAAAATAATCCGGATCCACCTCAAAGTGATAGTTTGTACGGTCATTTGCAGTATAGGCATTACTGAAACCATCATGTGTTGAAACAAATTCCTGATAGCTTCCCTCATCAGGATATTTCTCAGTTCCTAAAAAAAGCATGTGTTCCAGAAAATGTGCCAGTCCAGAACGTCCACTTGGATCGCTCATCGAACCTACTGCTACAGTCAAAGAAGCCGCACCTCGCTGCAGGGTAGGATCAGATATCAACATTACTTTCATTTGATTGGGAAGCAGAAAGCGCCGGTATTGACGTTGAGGATAACGAGGGTCAGTATTGTTCAGTCCTCCGCCCCAAACTGAAATAGAGGCTCCAGCTAAAAAACAAATTGCCAAAAATAGAGTCAGAATTTTACGCATTATTAATTTCTCCTGGTGGTTACAGTTGAAGGTTTTCACCCTTAATACATTTCATTTTGAGAATATTTACAAAAAAACGCAATTGGAAAGAAGGCGTTTTTGTATTGACTATCAAGGCACTCCTATTACGATACTTTATACTCATTATTTTTTGTTAAATCAACTGAAGGTGTAACCCAAATTATAAGTGCCTGAATTTGACGTTGACGTGACAATTTGCAAAATCGGAAATGAAGGTCTCAGAACCGCTTACAATAGGACTTTCATGGACCTTATCTTCAGGTGCTGACATTGTTTCTTCTGAAATATGAGATCCTTTGCGGGCATTTTAAAAAAACGAAGGAAAGGCATATGAATACTATCTCTCTTAATTTAGCTTTGATTTAAACTTAACATCAACCAGCTGTTTTAAAACAACATCAACCAACAACTAATAGTAATCCATGGAAAATAAAGAATATTTTGTGCGAGTTTCTGAATTGTTCGTGAGGGTCGAGGAGAAGCTTGACGAATTTGAGGACG
>JGI12207J13218_1000003_pt1 | contig 30862 bp, 32 predicted proteins | sample DeeseametaMP0372_FD_13218 | JGI IMG/M metagenome (IMG submission 13218) | reverse complement strand
ACGAGGGGGTTCCGAATCCGGCATACGGGATTCCAACTAGGCTAGTGTCATTCATCCACGTAGGGGCGGGTCTCTGACCCGCCCTGGTCCACAAACACCGATCCCTCAGCGTCGAAACCACGCCGTTGGGTAAGGCCCAGTTCATTCCGGAACGTGACTCCTGCAAGCAGGGCGGGTTTCCAACCCGTCCCTACGACGGTGTTTCTGACTTCGTTTCGGCCTCAGTCTTGGCTTCCGGCTTCTTCTTGCGTCTACGCAATGGCCGGGTCAATTTCCGCAACTGGGACGACAGGCTGAACCGGCGTTTCACGTTTTCGGCGATCATCGGCGCCACTTTCTGGTTACCGACGACCAATGGGGCCATCCATGCCCGGAGCTCTTTCATGGTGGGGGTCTTTTCTTCCCAACTGGGCACCAGACACTCCATGGGATGCCAGCGTTTCTCGCCCCGAAAGCGGGTCATAACCGTGCCGCCCGCCTCGACCACCGCCAACACCCCCGCGGCCATGTCCCAGAGCCTGGGAGCGCCAAACATAGCGTATTGCAGCACGCCCCGGGCCGTCATGGCCAATTCGTAGGCGATGCTGCCGGTGGTGCGCACCTCCCCGGCCTTGCCGGCCAATTTTCCAGTGAACCCCTGGCCGACCCCGAAGTAGCCGGGCACTCCGATCAGGCGGCTGGGCACCGGCTCATCCGACGCGTAGACCGACACGGCCTCGTCGTCGGCGAAGCAACCTCCGCCCTTGCGGCAATGGAGCACGAACCCGCCATCCGGGTTGGGCCAGGGCACGTACATCGCGGCAGCCATGGGCCAGCCCCGATACAGAATTCCGATCGACGACGCGTACACGGGCAGTCCATTCATGAAGTTGGTGGTGCCGTCCAAAGGGTCCAGCACCCAGAGGATATCCTTGGCCGGTTCCTCGGACTCCTTCTCTTCCTTGGTGCCCTCTTCCCCCAGGATGCCGTGGTCCGGGAACCGCTCGGCGATCTCGGCGGCCAGATATTCTTGGGCTTCTTTGTCGGCGGCGGTCACCGGGTCGCGTTCATGTTCGTCTTTGAATTCGACGGCTATCTGCTTGCCGAAATGCCCGGCCAAGATGCGGCCCGCCCCACGGGCGATCTCTACCGCATGCTGTTCGATCTCCTGGGCCAGGGCATCATCCCAAAGCTGCAAAACACAACCAACAACACTGGATTTCGCCTCTCCGCGACGGGTTTGGAGTATAGCATGGGCCAGCTTCAAGGCCGCGCCTGGTATAATCCTCGTTGCTGCCTCCGGCAGACAGACTTAGAAAGAATGAACCACCCCGAAATCTCGGGCGTAAAGAGGACAAATATGGACTTGGGGCTGAAAGACAAGGTTGCCATCGTCGGCGGGGCCAGCAAGGGACTGGGCCGTGCCTCCGCCCAGGTGTTGGCTGAAGAGGGCGCAAAGGTGACCATCTGCAGCCGCACCAGCGCCGACCTGGAGACGGCGGCCAACGAGATTCGCGAGTCCACCGGCGCCGAGGTCTTGACCTACGCCGCCGACCTGGACAAATTGGAGTCGATCACTGGTCTGATCTCCGCCACGGTGGAAAAGTTCGGCGGGTTGGACATACTGGTGAACAACTCAGGAGGACCGCCCCTGGCCCGGGCTGCCGACGCCACCGAAGAACAATGGGAGACCGCGGTCCACCGGTCGCTGATCTTCTTCGGACGCATGTGCCGGGAGAGCATCCCGCACATGAAAGCACGGGGCGGCGGGCGCATCATCAACATCCTGGCCAGCACGGTCTACAACCCCATCCCTAATCTGGCGCTTTCCGGCGCCACCCGTATGGGGGTCGTCGCCTACTCCAAAAGCCTGGCCGACGAGGTGGGCCGGGACGGCATTCTGGTAAACAACGTTTGCCCAGGGTCCATCCTCAGCGAGCGCATGATCTCCAACGTCACTTCCCGGGCGAAAGAGCTAGGCATCAGCGTAGAAGAGGGCCTGGCCATTCGCGCCAAGGAGACTGCCCTGGGCCGAGCGGGAGAGCCCGTGGAGCTGGCCAACCTAGTGGCCTTCCTAGCCTCAGACAAGTCCACCTACATCACCGGCACCACCATCCTGGTGGACGGCGGGCTGGTGCGGTCTGTGATGTAGAGAATGAGCATAAATGGCATTTGAACGCAGACATCTAAAGGAACCCACGGACGCCGCCGGTTACTTGGACCGGGGGAACCGGTTCAGCCGTAATGGCGTGTACGGGAAGGCCATAGAGGACTACAACAAGGCCCTTGAGATGGACTCGGAGTTCGCCGACGCCTACTACAATCGTGGCTGTTCGTGGTACGAGGTGGGCAAGTATAACGAGGCGATCTCCGACCTGACAAGGGCCATCGAATGTGACCCGCTGGCCGACCATTACTACGGCCAGCGCGCTCTGGTCTACCTCTTTGACGACCAACCGGAATTATCCCAGGCCGACCAGGACAGTGCCGAGGAATTGCGGGTCAGAGCCCAGGAAGGTTGAGCCGGAACGGACGCAACGCAAGACCGTAGGGGCGGGTCTCTGACCTGCCCTTTTTGACGTCAAACCAATCTCTGGCTGAGTCGCGTGTTTCGCCTGCTCCACCACGGTATACCCGAGCCAGGGTGGGTTAGAAACCCACCCCTACGGCTATGAAAATCCATCGTTGTTGGTGGCATAGGCCGCCGAAAGGCCTCGTAGGCGCGGGCCAAAGACCCGCGTGCGTGTTTGCGTCAAACGTTGTTCTTGGCGGAATGACGTGACTCTGCGGACCATAAATGGTCAATGCATGGTACGGCGGGTTGAAAACCCGCGCCTACGGGAATGACCGATTCTAGGCGGTCGCACAAAAACAAAGGGGCGCGGTAATACCGCGCCCCTTTGTTTTTGTGCGCTATGTCCGTGTATTGCTACGACGCCGGCTTGAAGAAGGGGACCGATATCTGGTCCGTGGCCCGCTGAAAAGTTACTTCCACGGGCATGCCGATCGACACGTCTTTGGGGTCGCATTCCACTATGTTGGTGAACATGCGCACGCCCTCGTCCAGTTCTACCAGCGCCAGCACGTAGGGGCCGGTGTCGAAACCTTGGGTCCGGTTCTGGTTGGTCACGGTGAACGTCCAGACCGTGCCTCTCCCTGAGGAGGGTATCCATTTGATGTCGTTGGACCAGCAGTTGGCGCAGATGCCCCGGGGATACCACTGGTATTCGTTGCAGCTGTCGCACTTCTGGATCAGCAGGACGCCCCGACGGCACATGTCCCAGAAGGTCTTGGTCTCGCCGATGATCGTCGGCAGGGGCTTGTTCCAAGTAGTCATGATCTAGTCCCTCGCCAGGATGACTGTGCCGCCGCTGTGGCGGGAGCCCAAGGCCCCACCGGTGCCGTGGCACAGAGCTATCTTGCAATCGGGCACCTGCCGTTCCGTCCCTTCAAACTCACCCCGTAGCTGCCGGGTGGCCTCCAGCAACAGGAACAATCCCCGCATACCGGGGTGGTTGGAGGACAGGCCGCCGCCATCGGTGTTGATCGGCAGTTCTCCGCCCAGGCCGATGCGTCCATCGAGGACGAACTGGCCGCCCTCACCTTTCTCGCAGAAGCCCAGGTCTTCAAGCGTCTCCAATACCGTGATGGTGAAGGAGTCGTAAATCATGGCCATATCGATATCTTTCTGAGTAACGCCGGCCATCTCGAAGGCCGGTACGTGGCTCTGCTTGGCGGCGATGTACATCAGGTCGCGTTTGCCGGCGCCCTGATGCGCCACCGCTTCGCCAGCGCCCAGTATCCACACCGGCTTCTGCTTGCAGTTGCGGGCCAATTCAGGCGAGGCCACCACCACCGCGCCGCCGCCGTCGGTGATGACGCAGCAGTCGTTGCGGTGCAAGGGAGTAGACACCACCGGAGAGCGCATCACGTCGTCCACGGTGATGGGGTCGCGGAAGAGCGCCTCGGGGTTCAGACCAGCGTGACGGCGCATGGTCACCGCGATCTCGGCCAACTGCTCTGAGGTAGTCCCGAAGAGATGCATGTGCCGCTGGGCAATCATTGCGTAGAGACCGACGGTCGTCAGGCCGTAGAGCTCTTCAAAGCTGTCTGGGGACGGGTCCAGCCGGGGATGGCCCTGCCGGCTGATGCCGCCGGTGCCCACCGACACCCCGCCGGAACGGGCCAGGGTGGCGTAGGTGATGACGGCGCAGTTGATGCGGCCGGCGTAGATGGCGTTCAGCGCGTGGGAGAGGTGGAACTCGAAGCTCCCGCCGCCCACGGTGGTGTTGTCGACCATCTTGGGGTACATGTTCAGGTAGTCGGCCAGGTTCAGACCGCTGCTGCGGACCGACATGGAGGCGCAGAACAGGCCGTCCACGTCTTTCTTCTCCAGACCGGCATCCTCCAGGGCCTTGATGATGCTCTCGCCCTGGATCTGCTGCTCGCTCTTGTCCGGCGCGTACCGGGTGATGTGCTCGTGCACGCCGACGATGGCGGCCGCACGTCTAAGGTCTACCATTGGCTGGGGCCCTCCCTTTCAGATTGCTTATTCGTATTCAGAATCACTCACGGATAATCAGATCCATGGGCGATAACGCCCAAAAAACCCGGCTGCGCCGGCGGCTAGCCGCCGTAGTTCAAGTTGTGGTCGCGCATGAGGATCGTTTGGTCTTCGCTGCGGGTGCCGGCTTCCAAGACCTCGCCCAGGAACAGAGTGTGGTCGCCCTGGTCTAGTTGTCCCACCACCTTGCACTCCCACCAGGCGGGAGAGCCGGTCAGCAGGGCGCACCCAGTTTCGGGGCTGGGCACGAAGTCCTGCCCACCGATGGAATCGCCCTCGCGTTCGAGGCTTTTGAAGAAGGTGAAGGCCATGTCCAGTTGGTCCTTGCCGATCACGTTCACCGCGAAGACCCCGGTCTCAGTGATGTGAGCGTGCGCCCCGCCCCGGAATCGCCCTTCACGCCAACGGCCACCAATGGCGGCGAGAACGATGTCTGGGTGAGCCAGTTCACGGTGGCGGCGCTGACGTCCTTGCCGTCCCTGCTCTGGCTGGTCAACACGAACATCCCATAGGGAATCATGCGTAAAGCTGTCTTCTTGGCATCTTCGTTCATGATGGGCCTCCAGATCTTCGGATCAGGCGTGAAACAGCCCCGGCGAATATTGGCCCCATTATCGCCGAGCCTGCCTGGGAACACAAGACTGGGATTTCGGGCGGGCGGTGGCCGCCGATACTCGGCCACACCTTCCATCAGCAATCGGTTGCGGCTATAGTATTGCCGCGCGAATGATTACCCATAGCCACCAGCCCGTTGAAACCAGGCAGTGGCCGCTAAAATCGACAAGCATCAGGGAGGGTCTATGCTGGCGATCTTGGGAGGGACCGGGCCGGAAGGCAAAGGGCTGGCCCTGCGGCTGGCTATGGCTGGAGAAACGCCCATCATCGGGTCCAGGGACGCGGCCCGGGGCGCGGCCGCCGCCGAGGAATTGGCCCAGTCTGCGCCAGGATTGGTGATCAAGGGGTCTGATAACGCCGGCGCCGTGGCATCGGCCGATGTGGTATTCCTGGCATTTCCGTACGAGGGCCAACGCCCGGTGTTGGAAGACCTGGGTCCCGCGCTGGAGGGCAAGATCGTGGTCAGTGTGATTGCGCCTATGAAATTCGAGCGGGGCAAGGGCGCAAGCGCGGTTGAAGTAGAGGCCGGTTCCGCGGCCCAAGAAGCCCAGGACATGCTGCCCGGCTCCCAGGTGGTGGCCGCGTTCCAGAACGCCAGCGCCGAGGAATTACTGGACCCCAGCGTGACCATGGAAGGCGACGTGATCGTGTGTTCCGACCACCCCGAAGCCAAGAAGTTGGTGATGGAGTTGGCGGACAAGATCAATGACCTGCGCGGCGTGGACGGCGGAAGCCTGGCGAATGCCAAGTATGTGGAGCAGATCACGCCCCTACTGGTGAACATCAATAGGATCTACAAGATTCACGCCGGCATCAAGATAGTCGGCGTTTAGCATTCAACAGAAAGACAACTAAAAACGACCGGGGGAGAGGGAACATGCCCAGAGCAGTGATCGACCTCAATAGTAGCAGCGGCCTAGCGGCCGTGAAAGGGCGGTGGAAGTTCGCCCAGGGTCTGGTGCCAGGCGAACCCAACGAGGGCCTAGTCTCTCAGCTTGAAGGTTCCCCGGCCCGGCTGCCGGACTACGACGACTCCGGGTGGGAAGTGTGCACGGACCTGGGTAAGTGGGTCTCGCATGGGTTCTCTTTCGTCTGGTACCGAATCAATGTGACTTTCCCAGAAACCGTGGAAGGGCACCCAACCGCCGGTGTCCGGGTCCAATTCGAGACCTGCATCGACGATTATGGGGAGCTGTGGATCGATGGAGAGTGCGACCGGCACCGTGGCGCTGTGCAGGGGTTCAACGTGCCCCAGCGGGTGCTGATGTCGGATGATGTTAAGCCGGGCGAGCAGCATACCATCGCATTGCTGGCCGCCAACGGACCCATGGCCGCCCCTGGCGGAGCGGTGTTCGTGCGTTACGCCAACCTGGCGTTTGAGTGGCGGGAGCCGGGATACTAAGCCTCCCGGGATTCAGCTTAGCCTAGGTCTTGGGCCGGACGCCGGCCTGGCGTCCTCATCATCATCGTCGTCGTCGTCGTCGTCATCGTCGTAGCTGAGTACGCTGTCGGCCGGCTGATAACCCATGGCTTCAAGGTCGATACGCAGCTTGCGGCAAAATACGTCGGCGCTTTCGTTGACCGGCAGCGTGATTTCCACCATGCCGTCGGCAACCTTTTGGATGGAACCGGGGTCTTCCTTCGTGAGTTCGACCCGTACCGATTCCCGGTGGATCCCCAAGGAGTCTGTAACCTCGAAGATCGATTCCATGTCTTCCATGCTGATCAGTTCTTCAGCCATCACCATCCTCTCAAAATTGTTTTCCAGAGGTATAGGCCCGTCTTCTAGCTCAGTCTTTTATTTCAGTCTTCGGGCGGCCATTTGGTGCCGCCTTCCAGTGGGTGGTCTTGTGAGTTGCCGGAAAGGGCATCGGCCACCAGGCCGCCGAATTCTTTCAGAATGACCTCGCCCCATGCTTGGGCATGCTCCACCCGGTAGGACGTACGCCGGCCCCGTTTGGCCTGCCGTTGCGCGGCCTCATCCAGGCCGGCAGTTTCCTCGTCGATGGCGGCGTCCATGGCGTCGATGTCCGGCACCAAGGTGTTGGCGGTCTCGATGAAACGGACCATCTGGTTCATATCCTGGTCCATCACCACGAAGATTGGCACGGTACCGGCACGGTGCTCCGGCAACAGGCTGTTGCTCAACTCGAGTTCATCGTCGCGGTTGAACACTTGGACGGATATATTGGTGGTGCTGTCGGCCAGTTTCAAAATAACCGGGGTGGTGCTCATGGCATCGCCGCACCAGTCGGCAGTGAACACGGCCAGGTTCAGCGGTCCGCTGAGTCCGCTGAACAGAGCAGCCGAATCGGCCGGTATCTGGACAGCCTCGTAGATGGCCACGAACGGGTCCTTATTGACCTTGATTTGATCGATGTATTGCTGGGTGGTCATTCCCTGTTCGAATTTCTCCTGAGTTAACTGAGATTCTTTAGCCGATGCCACTATTGCCACCCCCGGTCTGAATATTACGCGCCTAGTTTCTCAATATTGACCGCAGTTGGCAATGGGCTAGTAAAAACTGCCTCGACGCTACGTTTTCCGTAATGAAACGGCATGCTAGAATTGTTCGTCAAACTCACAGATTCCCGGTGGTAATGCCAAATGGCCATGGAAGACCCCAGTCCGTCCGGCGATGTTAGCGCCCCCTTTCTGAAATATGCCCTCTTCTGTAAGGACACCACCGAGACGGACGACGGAGATCTGAGCCTGAACGGCATCGTCGATCTCTTTGAATTGCCCGAGCCCGACGGCACCGAAGATCCCGGCGACCCCGTACTTGCCACCGTTGATTTCAACCTGGCCTTCTGCATCGGCGGAGTCGAGCCCGGCGACCACTACCTGTTTGTCACCCTGAAAACGCCCGGAATCCCGCTGGAGACGCCGCCCGCCCAAAAGGTGGAGTGGGAAGAGGGCATCTTATTCCAGCGGTGGATCAAGACGTTTAGGATCCCGCTGCAGAAACCCGGCATCCACTCGGCCGCCATCTTATTCGACGGCATACCCCTGGGCGAAGCCACGTTTCTGGTGCGGTTCGCAGGCGAAACGGCGAAACCGAGTCCGGAGTACTAACCGGCGCAAAATCGGTCCGTCAAAGTTGAATCCCCTGCCTGGCTTGTCTATAATCAGTACGAGCCTGGAGGCATCCCGGACAAATTCCCAGCAATGGAGCTGAGCAGTTGGCTAATCAGACCGGCAAACGCTACGTATGCGGCAAGTGCGGTTCCGAATTCATCGTAACCAAGGGCGGCGACGGCGCGATCGTCTGTTGCCAGACGCCCATGGAACTCAAGTAGTAAGCCTAAAATCCCAGAGAGATCCCCAGGGAGGACCGCCACATGGCCAACCAACTAGGCAAGCGCTACACCTGTGAGACCTGCGGCAGCAGCGTGCTCTGCACCAAGACCGGCGAGGGCGAGATAGACTGCTGCGAGAAAACCATGGAGATTCAAGAGCCCCGAAAATTGCCGTCTTCTGACTAGGTTCTCGACTGTCTGAGACCCAAAGGCCCTTTCTCCAGGTTGGGAGAAGGGGCCTTGTTTCGTTCTTGGGTGAAACGCCTGATTAACGGGACGCGGCCCCGTCATTCCTGAGGAGGCTACATCAGCCAATCTCCGTAGGCGCGGGTTTTTAACCCGCCTGGCTATAGGAAGGCCAATTTCTTATCCCCAAACCCAATCATTATGCTAAGCCATCCCGGTTTACACTGATGGATTTGACCTCCTAGCAGCGGGGCCGGTTGAAAACCGGCGCCTACCACACCACCATTCCGGCGCGGCCTACCCCGCCTGCGCCGCTGGCGCCCGCTTAGAGGAAGTGGGGAATCACGTGCTTGCCGATCAGCTTGATGCTGTCCATGATGCGGGTGTGTTCCAATCTTCCAGGCTGTAGGAAGCACAGAACCTGGTCGACACCGGCGTCCTGGTACTTCTTCATCACCTCGATGATGGTATCAGGGTTGCCCATGGCGAAAGCGCCCGAGTCCAGATGGTCTTGGGCCACCTTGTTCACCCGTTCCGTCTGGATAGCGTCCACGGCGAACTTGTAGGAGTCTGGAACATCCCGGCCCTGCCAAGGGTTATACAGACGCTCGGCATTCTGGACGAACCACTCGCCCTCGGGACCACCGATCCGCTTGGCTTCCTCATCGTCTTCATTGCAGTAGACGATCACCAAGGCGGCGATCTGGTCATTCACGAAAGAGCCCACGGGGTCAGCATTCTTCAGCGCGGCCCGGTAGGCGGCCACTCGCTCGTCGAGCTGTCCGTAACCGCCCAGGTTGAAGCACAGCACGCCCAGGCCCATCTCGCCGGCGGCGGTGAAGGAGTCTGGTTGGCTGCAGGCCACCCACAGCGGCGGGTGTGGTTTCTGCACCGGCTTGGGGATCACCGAACGCGGAGGGATGTTGAAGAATTCCCCCTGGTGGGAGAATGGGTCTTCGGTCCACATCTTGGGGATCATCCGGATGGCTTCTTGCCACTGTGCCTTGGTCTGCTCCGGGTCAACCTCGAAGCCGTCCATCTCCGTGAGCGTGGTCGAGCGTCCCGTGCCCAAGTCCATGCGCCCGTCGCTGATGATGTCCAGGACCGCGGCCCTTTCGGCGACTCGCACCGGATGGTTGTACTGTTCCGGCAGCAAAGCCACCGCGTGGCCGATGCGGATGCGCTTGGTGCGCTGGGAGATGGCCCCGTACAGGACTTCGGGGGCGGAGCAGTGGGAAAACTCGTTCAGGAAATGGTGTTCGACCGTCCAGAAATAGTCGAACCCAACCTCGTCGCCCAGTTCCGCCTGGGCCATGACCTGGTGGTAGCGGTCGCGCTCGATGCCCGGATAGTGGGGCTCGGGTATCTGAATCTCATACATCATGCCGAATTTCATGGTTGCTTCCTCCCAACGATTAAAGCGCAGCAGTAGCGCGAGAAACCGGGAGCGGTCTCAGGCGCGGAATCTCAGGTTGGGGGAATACTACCACAGCCCCTGAGGCAGGGGCTGAACAGCTACGCCCACCTAGGCTGCACATCCAACGGTATGCCGAAGATGTGTTTGCCCACCTCTTCCCGCACCAGGTCGGGTGTGTTCACGGCGTGGAGGTTGCCCATGCGGGCGTCCCGGTAATATCGCTCGAAGTTGCCCGTTTCAAATAATCCGGTGGCGCCCCTAATGGCGAAGAGCCGGTCCACCGCCTTCTGGGAGTTCTCCCTGGCCACCAACCCGGCCATCTCCATGCGGGCGGCATCATTGGGAACGAATTCCCGGCCGGCCAGGGCCTTGGCGGCGATGGCCCGGGCCTCTTGCAACAAAAAGGCCCTTCCCGACTCGATGAGCATCGCGGCGTCGGCCACCGCGAACTGGTTGCCGGGCATTCTGCTCTTGGCGTTGCCGCCAAGGGCCATGCTGCGGGCCTTGCCGAATTCGATGGTCTCGTCCAGAGCAGCCTGGGCCAACCCCGCATCATGCTCGACATCCAGACCCTGGCCTTGGTCGGCACCTTGAGGGCCGCAGGGCCGTTGGGCAGCCATACATCGTGAGGAGCCGGGCGGTTGCTCACGGGCGCCATGTCTTCGGCCACAAACACCTGGTCCAAGAGCACGTCGTTGGACATGGATCCCCGGACCGACATGGCCAGCCAAGTGTCTTCGATGGTCAGTCCCGGCTGGGCCGTGGGCAGCAACATCCAGCGGTTGTGTTCCTTTGGAGGCTCGGACCCATTCCAATCCGGCGGCGGCCCCTGAACCATGGTGCTAAGGAAAATCCAGGTAGATATGTTGGAACCACTCACAAACGGCCAGCGTCCCGAAGCGACGAACCCGCCGGGGGCTGGCTCGGTCTTTCCACCGGGTATGGCAGCGTGGGAGATCAATGCGCCGTTTTGGACCACGTCTTGAATCAGCGGATGGGAGGCCTCGCCCATCATGCCCATTGCCCGGGTGCAGAGGACCGAGTGGTTGCCCATGACCCAAGCGGTTGAAGCGCAGGCGCCTCCGATCAGCTCATATACGGCGTTTTGAGTCACCAGGTCCGCCTCGGTCCCACCAAATTCCTTGGGTATGGCAAGGGTCAAGAGCCCAGCTTCGTGGAGGTCTTGGATATTCTCCACGGGGAGCCGGCGCTGGCGATCGGTCTCAGGGGCCCGCTCTTTGATACCCACGGCCGCCTGCTTCGCTGCACTGACCAGGTCTTCCCTGGGCTCGATCATCGGCGGTAGTCGTTCCTTCTTCGCTACCATCGCTATCGTCTCCAACAGTCAGATAGAACGCCCTAACGCCCCCCTCAGGGGACCAGCATGGCCCTGGTGATGGGAGTCTGGCTCTGGTCCCACTCCGCCTGGACGAAGGCCTCGTTGACCTCGGCCAGCGGGAACGTGTGCGAGACGATCTTGTCGAAGGGAAGAACGTCTTGTTTGCGAACCAGGAAATTCAGCAGTCTGGGCAGCAACTCGGGCTTGTACATGAGTGAACCGATGATGTTCTTGCCTTGGAGCAGCTTGGAGGGGTCGATCGACACCTCCCGGCCCCGGACGATGTCGCCGATCTCGACGAATGTCCCGCCGTTGCTCAGCATGTCAATGCCTTCCGCCAGTAGCTCGGCCCGGCCCACCAGTTCCATCACCACATCAGCGCCGCGGCCATCGGTCAACTCCTTGACCCGCGCCAGCCTGGTCTCCGGGGTGTTGAATTCTTCGATGTTGATGGTGTGGTCGGCACCAAATTCCTCAGCCAATTGCAGGCGGTTCTCCAAGCGGTCTATGACGATCACCCGGTCGGCGCCCATCTCTTTGGCCATGGCGGTGGCGTGGATGCCGAGGCCGCCGGCGCCCTGGATCACCACGTAGTCGCCCTCCCCGGCTTGAGCGCGGATCAGCCCGGTGGTGACCGTGCCCATGGCGCAGTTCACCGGACCCAGAATGTTGTCGTCCAGTTCATCCGGCACCTTGAAGAAGGGGTGGCGGGCCGGCAAGTAGAGGTAATCGGAATAGGTGGCTACGAAATAAGGCCAAACACCGGCGGCGGGATAGTTGCGGTTCATGCACCAGTTGGTGTTGCCCTTCAGGCATTGGCGGCAGTGGTAACAGGGGAAAACGGCTGCGTAGACCACCCGGTCTCCCTTCTTGATGGGCTCCCCGGCGGTGTCCGTCTCGATCCCGTCGCCCAGCACCTCCACGACTCCGGTGCCTTCGTGTCCCATGGCCCGTCCCGTGGGGGGAATGGGCAGGTCCCGCTGGTTCTGGTCGCCCCGCCAGGTGTGGAGGTCCGAACCGCAGACACCTGCTTGCGTCATACGGAGTATGACGGCGCCGGGAGCGGGCTCCGGCACTTCGTACTCTTCAATCACAAAGGGTTTCCCGTATTCCTTGCAGACTACTACTCGGCCTTTCATAGGTCCCTCCTACTTGATGAATCACGCGGTCCCGATGATTGGTTAGCCATTAGATCGAGGCTAAAAAGACGCCGGTAACATACCACAACCCATCGGTAAACGGTACTCGTATTCCTGGGCTTAGCGTTATATTACTGATTGAGGAATGTTTACTAACCATATCTCGATATATACTCTCTGGAATAGCAATACCAGCGTGCGAGCCAATCGCGAATGAGCACTTATCATTTTAGTTAAGTAGACCATTTTTCAACAAGCGGGCGAAGAAGGTTAGCCGTGGGTCAAAACAAGTCGGGCCGCCGGTTCGCCGCCGCAAGCATGGTCTTGGCCTTGGTGGCATTGGCCGTGGCGCCGGTGGTATTCGGTCCCTTGGGAATCCTGATGGGCATGGTTGCAGTGTCCAAAGGGGAGCGCTACCTGGGAATGTTGGGACTGACGGCCAGCACGGTACTGGCGGTCACAGGGTACTACATCGCGAGAGCGCTGATCGGTTGATGACCTGCCCACAACAACATCATACGGCGAATGTAGGCGCGGGTTTTCAACCCGCCGGTCCGGGTCAGTTTACACATTCCAAAATGACAGTTTACGTCGCACGAAAGCACCGATTCTGGGGTGTCTTGTTTATTGAATCTTGTTTGGTGCATGGCAGGGCGGGTTAAAAACCCGCGCCTACGATGTTGATTCGGCTGCGACGGCCGGTTTTCCGGTTAATGGTAGGGGCACGGTCCCGATGAATCGGGATGCCCCTACGTTCTATCAGCGGGACCACCATGAAACCAACGGTCTGAGTCAGCCCCTAAGCACCATCACCGGACCGGCGATCAGAAATGGGCAACCAACTCTGGATAGGCGGCCAGTATCCAAATACGAACCGTTTTGACACCCCATAATGCCGCTGCTACACTCGCCCCAATCCGCCAGGGGCCTTATCCAAGGCCACATGGGGAGGCTGATTCATGCCCGCTAGAACGGGGCAGCAATACATCGACGGCTTGTCTAAGAATCCTGCCGAGGTCTGGATCAGCGGAGAGAAGGTGGAAGACGTCACCACCCACCCCGCCTTCAAGAACGGCGTGCGCTCTTTGGCCTCCCTCTACGACATGCAGCACAACCCGGCCACCAAAGAGGCAATGACCTTTGCATCGCCGTCTTCCGGTGATCCGGTGGGCTTATCTTTCATCATTCCCAAGACGATCGAAGACCTTGTCAGGCGCCGCGAGATGATGACCCATTGGGCGTGGGAAAGCTGCGGCATGATGGCCCGCACGCCAGATTTTCTCAACAATGCGGTGTCCGGCTGGGCCGGGTCGTCGGACTATTTCATCGACAACCGCCCCGAGTTCAAAGACAACGTTCTCCGCTACCACGAGTTCATCCGCGAGAACGACCTGACCCTGACCCACACCTTGGTGAACCTGCAACGCAGCCGCAATTCGGCGGTCGTCGACAACATCGAAAAGCAGGTGGCCCTGACAGTGGTGAAGGAGACCGATGCCGGCATCGTCGTGCATGGCAGCCGGATCTTGGCCACATTGGGGCCCATCTCCGACGAGATCGCCGTTTACCCCACCCGCACCCACATCCTGGGCAAAGACGCCTGGCGGCAGGCATTCTCCTTCGCCCTGCCCTGCAACACCCCCGGCATGAGGTTCATGTGCCGGGAGAGTCTGGACCTAGGCCGCTCCAGTTTCGACCACCCCTTGGGCGCCAGGTTCGAAGAGATGGACGCCCTGGTCTTCTTCGACAACGTCTTGGTGCCCTGGGAGCGGGTGTTCCTGCTCGGCGACGTGGAGATGTGCAATGCCTACGCCGCGGCCACTCAGTCCACCGCCCACACCGGTCAGCAAGTGGTCAATCGCACGGCCGTGAAGACCGAGTTTATGCTGGGGTTGACGTCGTTGATGGCGGAGACGCTGGGTTCAACAGAGGTGCCCCACGTTCAAGAACGGATCGGCGAGATCGTGGTCTATCTGGAAACATTGAAGGCCTGCGTCAGGGCCGCCGAGGCCGACGCGAAGCTGAACCAATGGGGCGTGATGTGTCCGGCCCAGGGCCCGCTGATCGCCGGGCGCAACCTGTACTCGAGGATGATCTACGCCAGGCTCGCCGAGATCGTGCAGTTGCTGGGCTCCAGCAACCTGATGGCCTTGCCGACCGAGGCCGACTTCGATACCCTGGTGGCGCCGGAATTGGAGCGCTACCTGACCACCGACACCACCGGCGCCAAAGACCGGGTGCGCCTGTTCCATCTGGCCTGGGACGTGGCCTGCAGCGCCTTCGGCGGCAGACAGGTGCTCTACGAGCGGTTCTTCGGCGGAGACCCGGTCCGCAACGCCATGCTCCTATATCAGAGCTACGACAAGACCAACGCCATGGACCGGGTGCAACGGTTCTTAGAACGGGAGGGGTGAACTAGCCTTTTTCCATACATGATTCCATCTTGAAGCTCGCTGCTGCGTCAGCCCTTGGAATTCGGCCGCTGAAAAGGTATAGTATTCGGAATACCAATTAACAATATCCGACGCGGGAACCCCATTTTTTGGGCCCCATGATTGGGGAAGGATTAGGAGGACTGATATGGCAAAACCCAAGAGGATCGGCCACCTGGTGATCAACGTCAAAGACGTGGATGCCTCAACCAAGTTCTACACCGAAGTTCTGGGCTTCGAGATCTCGCTGGAGCGCCCCGGTTTCGGGACCTTCCTCACCTGCGGCTCGATCCACCACGACTTGGCCCTTTTCCAGGCCCCAGAAGGCGCGGCCGAGGTAACAGACGGCGGTCTGGGCCTGAATCACATGGCCATCCAGGTGGAAGACTACGCAGAGCTGACGGACTATTACAACAAGTTGCAGCAGTATTTCGAGAAGTCGGAGCTGCGGACCACCGACCACAGCATGACCAAGAGCATCTACATCAAGGACCCGGACGGCAACGGCATCGAGTTGTTCTGCAACTCCCAGGACACCGCCAAAGATGGCCTGGCCGAGATGCGCAACCCCGACCGCACGAACAAGGAGCTGGTCTTCGACTAGACCGTCTTCCTAGCAGACCCGTCATCAGAAACGGGAAGATAGCAACCGATGTTAGAGAGGGAGAATACTCCCTCTCTAACTGATTTTTGGGCCCCATCGATGATTTAACATCAGACAAAAATCAAGTCCGAGGATTGCGATGATCCAAGCAGCGGCCCTGGACCTGGACGGCACAATCATCGGCCCGGACGAAAAGATATCCCCGGCGGTCCACGAAGCGATCACGCGGCTGGCGGAACGCATCGACGTGTTCATCGCCACCGGACGGGAGCCGGCCGACGTCCTTCGTTATTCCAAAGAGCTGGGTCTGACCACGCCCCAACTCTGTGACGGCGGCGCCAACATCCTGGACCCGGTGCGGTTGGTGTCAACTTGGACCGCTCCATTGGGCCCGGCCAACGCCGAAGCGGTGGTCACTCGACTCCGGGAGATGGGCTCGGCGTTCGTCGCCACCCACGGTAGCGGGACCGCCAGCACGTTTGACGATGTTCCCGATTGGGACCTTATCCGCGTGTCGGCTTTGGACCTGGACGAGGCTACCGCCGACGCCCTGGCCGAAGAGTTCTGCGGCAACAAAGAAATGTATGTGAACAAGGCCGTGCTGCCCTACAACGGACTGTGGGCCATCGACTTCACCTTGGCGGGCGTGGACAAGGCCACAGGAGTCGCCCGGGTGGGTGACACATTGGGAGTGGACCCGGCGAACATGGTGGCAGTGGGAGACAGCTACAACGACCTGCCCATGTTGCAGTCATGCGGCTTCAGCGTCGCCATGGGCAACGCCCCGCCCGAGGTCAAGGCCGCTGCGGATTTCGTGGCGCCTCCAGTCTCGGAAGACGGGTTGGCAGTGGCCATCTTTGAGTACGTGTTGCCACGGATCTGAGCGAAAACAGCCGGGTATTACTAGCGCATCAGGATGTCTCTAGGTGAGCCCAATAATTCCGCTCATGGTGAGCCTGTCGAACCACCGCTGAGGTTAAGCCTGCTCTCCACGGGTGGAGCATGGCTAGTGCGCATCCTTCGACGGGCTCAGGACGAACGGGGGTTGGTCCCTACCCCGGCTTAAACTCTTTTGGCAACCTCCGCTCCAACGACGTACAACCATTCCCCAACGGAAAGGGCGGGTCAGAGACCCGCCCCTACGGTTCTTGCAAGTCAGTCCTAATTACCGCAGCGCCGGTACTACCTCTTTGCAGAAGAGGTCTATCGAGCGGGCGACCTTCTCCCGGGGTATCAGTCCGCCGACGTTGGTCTCGGCGACGATGCCCGATAGTCCCAGCTGCTGGGTGATGGTTTTCAGCTGAGCGATCACGCCGTCGGGGCTGCCGTAGGCCAAGCGGTCACGGATCAGGTCCTGATAGGTGACGGCGGCCAAAGCCTCCCCGCGCTTGGCGCGGTCTTCGTCTGCCGTAGCCCCGGTGTTTGAAGCGGATGCGGCGAAGTTCTGGGCCATGCGCCGGTAAGACCTCATCGTGCTTTCTTCGGCGTCAGCGTAAGCCCCTTCCTGTGTTGCTCCAACAAAGATGGGAATACGTAGGAAGACGTCGCCTTCGCCGGCGTGGCCGGCATCTTTCCAGGCCTTGCGGTAGTCGTCCAGCAGCAGGGCTAAGTCGGGCCGGTCCAGCCCCCTTAGTCCTACAAAGACCGGGTACCCAAGTTTCCCCACTTGGGGAAACGTTTCTTTGGTGGTGGCGGCCATCCGTAGGGGTGGATGCGGGTCTTGATAAGGCTTAGGAATCACACACACGTCGTTGAATGTGTAATGCTTGCCTTCATACGAGAACCGCTCGTTGGTCCAAGCAGCCAAGATGATTTCGAGGTTTTCCTGGAACCGCTCTCGACTCTCGGTGTAGGGGATGTCGTAGCCCTCGTAAGCCCTCATGAACCCGCTGCGGCCAACGCCGAAATCGACCCGTCCGTGGCTGATCTGGTCTAGGGTCGCGATCTCTTCGGCCATCCGCACCGGATGGTTCAGGGGCAGCACGTTGACCGCTACGCCGACCCTAAGCCGCTCCGTCCGGGCGACGATCGCCGCGGATATGATCAGCGGGGCCGAGACCACGGATGGGATTCCCGCTCCCAGACCGTCGAGGGGACTTCGTGGCGCGGCGAAGTGACGCTCCGCCAGCCAGACTCCGTCCAGGCCGCCTTTCTCGGCGGTATCCGACATAGCGAAAGCCTCATCGAAGGCCTCTTCTTGAGAGGTGCCGTATCGGTAGTCGCATTCCATGATCAGGCCGTAGTGCATCTTTCCTCCTAAGGTTGGGTGGTCCGGATAGGCGTCATGCCTGGCCTGGACCAGCTAGTATTTATCGTCTCACCACCCGTTCGTGGTGAGCTCCGTCGAACCATGACCGCACCGCAGCCAGAGTCCTTCGACAGGCTCAGGATGAGCAGATTACCAAAGCGGCTAAGACGTAATTTAGAATCTAATTCCCCTGGGTCTATCCCCAGAGAGCCGCCACTCGGAAGGCCAATTGGGTGTGCGATTCCCTCACGTCTACTATTTCCGCTGGAACGTCGCCCAGGATCCCCAGGGCAATGATCCAGTTCAAGATCTCATGGTCGCCCGACTGTTGCAGTTCTTCGGGCGTGAGCGAGGCCAACTGGCTGCCCTGGCCCTGCCGCACCAACTCAAGATAGCGGCGGTCGGTCTCGAGATCGATGGCGGAACAGTTGAACTTGTGGGCCAGGAAGCTGTGGGACCAACTGGACGAGGCCACCACCGCGACGCGCTCGTCCCTGGTGTCCAGGAACCGGCGGATCGACTGCCCGACCTCGTAACAGCGCCGGGCCGTGGGCCGGGGCGGATAGTCCGGGCCGGCCTCTTCTCCGTAGCAATTCACGAACAGGGGCAACAGCGGAAACTTGCCCTCCGGGTCCAGGTAGACCAGGGGATTGATTATGGCGTGGGCCAGGCCCCAGTCCCAGCCCTGCAACGAGCTGGACGAGGCCATGTCGATGCCGTCCCGGATCAGGCTGTTTCGCATGTCCCTGGAAAAATCTTTGGGGCACCGGAAGGTGAATTTCGTGTTTGCGGCCGCATCCCAGATATTATTCTTCCCGCCCACGTTGCGGAAGGGATAACCGTCCACTTCCTCTCCGGTGTAGAGACAGAAAGGTGGCAGGTTGTCCTGCTTGAAATTCTCGGACTGGTCGTCCCCGATCACCATCAGGACATCGGGTTGCCACTCGTGTAGCCGGTCCCGCATCACCCCGAAGGCTTCGACCACTTTCTTCTGGTCCAGCCGGTCTTGGGTCAGGCCGTTGTCATCGCCCAATTCCTCGATCAGTTGGGGCGGCGCTTGGAAGTCTGGGTTCCGGCCGAATATACGCTCCCGGCTCTTGTGCCAGACCTCCGGCGGGGTGAGAATGATGGGTCCGTGGGAACAACCCAGGCCTAACAGTTCAGCCATCCCGGCCTCCGAAATCTACTGGAATGAAGGCGTATTTCCCACCTAATCGGTGAGCGCGCCACGAGCCGGATTGTAGATGCACCCCCCTGGGCTGTCAAACGGCCAAACGGCCGGTACTGCCGGGTTTACTGGGCATGGCTGCTTCCGCGAGGTTTTGATATTCTGGGGTTATAAAAACAACAAGGAACGAAAAGATGACTGGACTTCGGCTTTTGGCTTGCTTCGCCCATCCTGATGATGAGGCCTTTCCCGTGGGGGGATTGCTGGCCCGCAACGTGGCGGAGGGCCGGCGCGTGCGGTTGGTGACCACAACCCTGGGCGAGGAGGGGGAGATACGGCAGGAAGGTTCCGCCACCAGGGAGACCCTGGGCGAGGTCCGGCGCATCGAACTGGCCTGCGCCGTGCGGGCTCTGAGCCTGGAGAGCCACGCGCTGCTGGACTACCGGGACTCCGGCATGGCCGGCTGGGAGTCAAACGACCACCCTCGGGCCTACATCAACGCACCGGACGACTTGATAGTGGAGCGGTTCGTGCGGGAGATCAGGGAGTTCAGACCGCAGGTGATGCTCACCTTCGAGCCGGGCGGACTCTACGGCCACCCCGACCACATCGCGGTGTCCAAGCACACGACCACCGCCTTCGATCTGGCCTCGGACCCGGCCGCGTTTCCAGACCAGATATCGGCAGGCCTGGAACCTTATACGCCCCAACGCCTATTCTACAGCGCCCGTCCCCGGGGGTTCCGGCTGGAATGGGCCAAACGATTGCGTGCCGCCGGGGAGGATTTCCCTCTGCCGACGCCGGATCAACTGGACCACGGAGTCCCGCCAGAGGACATCCACCTGGAGTTGGACGTTTCAGACCAACTTGAGACCAAGATGGCCTGCATCATCTGTCACCGCACCCAGGTGGCGCCGTCGTGGCCCTACCACCGGGTGCCCAGGGACGTTGCCGCGTGGGTCCTAGGACGGGAGTACTACATCCGCGCCCGGCCACAGGTGGCCTCAGGGGAGACCGTCCCCGACGACATTTTTGACTGGGTCATACCGGACTGACGCATGTTGCTGGGAATAGGTATCGAGGCGTTCCGTTAAAGGTTTGGGTTATCGCGAAGTACCTGGTGTCCAAGCGCGTAGGCGGTAGCGTCGGCCCGACCTCGCGCACTGATTTTTCCGTAGATGTTTGTAATATGTCTTTCCACCGTCCGCGTACTTAACACCAGTTCTGTCCCAATCTCCCGGTTGCTCAAACCCGTCGCAATCAGGCGCAGAACTTCCACTTCTCTTTTAGTCAGTCCATCAGGATAAGCCGGCTCGGGTCCAAGTTGCCTCGTGGCGAGCTCCTGGAGCACTCGTACCCGCTCGGTCAGTGGACGCATCCCCAATTCGCCGGAGATGGCCAAAGCCTCATCCAGTAGAGAATTGACATTACTACGGTCGCCCACCGTTCGACCTAAGCTTTTCGGAGAATGGAGCAACGTATCCGCGTAGTCATAGCAAGCCCAGGCATGCTCCGGCTGGAAGCGGGCCATGCGGCAGAACGCTAGGGCATCTTCAAAGTGTGCCGTCGCCTGGTCCAGATCACCCATGGTGCGAGCCAGAAGGCCCAAAACCCGGTCGCCAACAATATTTAGGAATATCTTTGCACGAACGGCGATGCTCAGGCTGACATACTGCTCTCTGGCCATGTCCACATCCTCCCGGTGAACGGCGATCAAAGCCAGACCCAGCCCGGCGAGCCTGGACAAAAACGGCGTGGCGATTTTCGTAGAAAGCACTGTCTCCGCCGCGCCTTCAGCGATGTATAGCTGGTCTACCGCGCCGGAGATACGGGCCACAACCGGAATCAATAGCGCGGCTGATCCGTGGTCATATCTGGGTCCGGTAGTTGACAGGCGCAAGTTCTCCACCAGTGCTTCCAAGTACCTGTCACCATTGTCGTTGTCTCCGTTCTCGTACTAAAGTTGCATTCTGGTGCCAATTAGTCGCGTGTCCGACGGCGAAACCGACAGCGCTCGCTGGTTGAAGTCTTTGGCAGATTCAAGGTCGCCCACGCAGGCGGCTGCCCTTTCGTTGAGCCAAAGAGTAGCGGACAAAAAAATAGCGGAAACGCAAGTTCTCGGCCGCCGCGAGCGCAACTCTCGCGTGATGCCGTGCTTCCTTGGACTGTCCTTGGTTTAACAGAGCCATTCCAACCCAAAGCCTGGCGCGTGCTTCCGACGTCTGGTCCGGACCTGCCGGATGAAAGTCTTGGTCTCTTGTGTTGAGGTCTCTGCTACTTGGGCTTGACCGGTGTTGTCTTGGGACACTTTCGGCTCCTTTCTAGGTGCGGTAAATCTATACCCTGCACCGGGAGTCCAAACACACCACCACCCTCATGTTTTTCTCCCTTTAAAAGTGTCCCATTATCGCTGAACGCCTACACGANCCGACAAATGAAATTGCCCTGGATACCAATTGGGATCATGGTAGTTTTGGTCATATGTGCGGTTTTCGCCCCTTTGTTAGCGCCACATGATCCCTTAGAAATCGACTTGCTGAACTCGCGAATGGCCCCTGGTGAGGATTGGTCTTACCCTCTGGGTACCGATATTATGGGAAGGGACATGTTGAGTCGGATGATCTACGGCGCTCAAACAGCTGCTAAAATCAGCATGCTCGCTCTGGTTGTCGGAATGATGGTTGGGACTTTTTTGGGACTGTGGGCCGGTTATAAAGGCGGCTGGTTGGATACGATTATCATGCGGTTCGCTGATGCTGCCTTAGGCTTCCCCACCATCCTGGCCGCACTAATAGTTGTAGTCATCCTTGGATCGGGAATAGAAGCCATTGTACTGGCGATGTTCATCACGGTGTGGGCCCGGTTCGCCAGGATGATCCGGGGCGACGTGCTGGCCGTTAAAAGACCAAGATTTCGTCACCTTGGCTAGGATTACCGGCGTGAGCACACCAGTAATCATATGGAGACATATCTTCCCCAACACCGTCAACACGTTAATGGTCGTTACCAGTATCCTGGTTGGACAAGTTATCCTGCTGGAGGCCGCCCTCAGCTTCTTGGGATTGGGGCTTGAACCTGGCGCCGCAGCCTGGGGTATCATGGTGGCCGAGGGAAGAACCGTTATTCTCCAGATGTGGTGGCTGGCGCTTTTCCCGGGCGTGGCGATTACCATTCTGGTACTGGCTCTCAATTTTTTTGGTGATTGGCTGAGAGACAGCCTGGATCCCAAACTCAGGCGTCTACAGTAATCTCCGGCCAGAGATCGCCTTGGCACTGCTTTATCAAAGCATGATTGGTCTTTCACAGACCCGGCAGTGTGATGGGTTGAAACATATTCGCGACTCCCATCTATACAATAGATGGTCGCTTCTTAACCTCTGCGTAATGGCTACTTTCCCGTTCTCACCGTCGAGGTTGAGTGGGTATCGTTAGCCGCGCCTGTTGGTGGTTACACGGGTTAAAGGAGCGGATCTATTACGGTTGGTTCGTAGCCGTAGCCGCGGCTGGCGCGGAGTTTGGGAACGCGGCCTCGGCGATAGCCATTCTGACCGTCTTCGTCAACCCTATGACCGATGAGTTCGGTTGGAGCCGAACTCAGATCTCGGGCGCGACCAGCGTGGGCGCGATCTTTGGAGCCGCATTGGCGCCATTTACCGGCAGATTGGTCGACCGGTTCGGTTCAAGGTTGATTTTAGCCGTGGGTGGCTTGGCGCTCGCAGCCTCTTGTTTCTACTTGGCTGCCGCCCAAACGTTAGTCGGATTCTATATAGCATTTAGCATCGCCCGAACCGCCGACCAAGGCATGATTAAGATTGGCACTCTGCCGGTGGTGGCAAAGTGGTTCCAGGTTTATCGTGGGCGGGCTATGGCTATGGTTTCGTTCATTGGCCTGCTGGGAGTGATCGTCATGGCCCCGGTCGTCCACATGGTGATCGACGCCTGGGGATGGCGGGTTGCCTGGGTGATGTTGGGAAGTATCATGATTTTGATCGGCGTCCTTCCCAGCGTATTGATTGTCCGCCGCCAACCCGAGGACATGGGCCTGACGATTGATGGGATCACAGCTGCGCCATCACCAGACGGGGTCCTAGATCTGAATGAGGACAATCCGACCGGTGGAGGTACCGACCAAACTTGGAGCCTACGTCTGGTAATACGGACTCCCACGTTTTGGTTGATCTTGGTTTCGCTATTCGTGATAAGTATCGCCAATGCCGGCGTGGTATTGCACTTGATACCGCACCTCACTGAGCAAGGATTGAGCGAAGGTTCCGCGGTTGGCGCCATCAGCGTCTTTTCCGCCTCTGCTGCCGCCGCAACCCTGCTTCTAGGAATTCTCACCGAGCGCGTTTCTCCTCGGCTGATGATGCTTTTGGGTTATATGCTGGCTGCATCGGCGATGTTCGTGCTAATTAACGCCGACACCATATTAGAGGCCTATTTGTTCGCAGTCATACAGGGAGCTGCCGCCGGCGGAATCAATGTTTTGGCCCCGATATTGCTAGCCAGTTATTACGGCCGATGGGTGCTCGGTTCAATCTATGGGATTGTCAGGTCTGCCCAGGTGGTCGGTTTCGCCACTGGGACACTTCTTTCCGGTATCGTTTACGATGCTACCGGCAGCTACCGAAACGCGTTCGAATCCTTCTTGGTAATAGCCGTGGTCAGCTCGACGTTGATGTTACTCGCACGTCGGCCCACCCTGATGACCACCCGCCCTGGTTGATCAATCGAGCAGTGGCGAACCGCCGTGGCCCCGGTCACCAGTGGCCCTGGGTAATTAAGTTGACCGGACGGGTTGGGATTTGTAGGCCTCTTCAACAAATCCCGGCTGTTGAGCCCATCTCACGGTTTCTTCATCGTTGACCAAATCCACTTTCGCACTCTGCGATGTCTCCAGACCGAGTGGGTGATATACCAACTCGATCAGATTACCGTCTGGGTCACTGATATACGTGAAATGTTCGTTTGTGTCTTCCCGACGGCCTTGTTTGGCGTCGTCACCACCCAGACTAGTCGGGAATGATCCGCCAGCAGTTCGGGAGTAATCTACTCCGCCGGAATCCAGGTGAGAGAGCATCTCATCCCAGTCTTCCACCTCAATTGCGAAGTGAACGCGAGGTACTTGTATCACCTCAGGTGTGTCGCTGGTGTGTATCTCTCCGGTTCCTATCCGCAGTTGGAGTTGTCTTTCATTGAGCGCAGGACCTCGATCCAAAAATTGTGCGCCGAGCACGCTTTCGTACCAATCCCGTGTGCGTTGCCGGTCGGAAATCTGGATATTGATATGATGAATCATGGTTATTTTAGACATCTGAAACCTCCATTCCTTCCATACCACTCGAACTATTGGCCATTATCAGGGATGGTCTCGTCCCTTGGCAAGCAAGGTTCGGAGTTATGCGCATATGCTGGCTCCCGCCTTCGTGCTGATTTCGGTTCAGATGAGGTATTTGGAGGATATGGCGGTACCAAAGTGCCTGTCTTAGCCTTGGTAACGACCCGTATAATTCAGTGGCGCACAACTGATGCACTGTACCTAATCGAGTCCGATCGGAGGCCATTCAATGGCAGGTCAAAGGGGAATTCGGATCCGGCCGAAACTCAAGATAAAATGCGATCAGTGCGGGACCGACTTTGCTCCGTTTAGGTCATATGACTGTGGACGATGGTCCAAGATTTTGATGTTTCCTCGATTCTTTGTCGTTGAATTGTTCAAGATGCTAAATAATGGGCAAGTCTTTTCGGACCATTATTTTGATTGCCCAAGTTGTTCAGCGGGAATGCAGCACAAGATGGATGATTTTCGGTATTAGCACTCAATGATAATGGCCATTTACGATTGTTTAGCAGCAGAGGAATGGGACTGCAATTTCCGGGCTGGTCCTATCGCCCATTATTGTGATTGTTTCGATTAATGTTTCTGATTCCATGCATCAAGAAGTTCGGAAATTGCATCTGGTTTTACTTGGTTCCGTACACGGAGCCCTAGCGGACCAACGGTGTTGTATTGTTGCACCATGCGGCATGGGAAAACCGACTTTTTGGTCAAAAAGTGACCTAGCGGTGATCGAAACATTTAGGGGGTTTATAAGTCGCCACCATTCAAAACGTTATTAGACCTCTATTGTAGAGAATCAATCCCGCGCCCATAATCCTCCAAACCCAGGCGAGGAGACGAACCCGTGTCCGAAGTTTCAACCGAAAAGCCACCCATTTTGGAAACTCCAAGCTTTAGACAGAGCGGACCGTTTATATTAGCTAGTTTGACTGGCGGGCACGGGCTGTTCCACTGGTTCTCCCAGAGCCTCAGTTTCATGTTACCCGAGATTCGGGACACCTTCGGAATCAGCACCGGCCAGGTGAGTTATATGGCCGCCACCCGAGAATTAGCCTCCGGAATAGTGGCCATGCCGGGCGGAGTATTCACCGATATGGTACGTCCCCATTGGGGATTGATTTTAGCCTGTTGCATGGCTATTTTCGGATTTGGCTGGGTAGTGATGGGCTTTTCACCCATCTATCCGGTGGTGTTGGTGGGTATGGTGCTGGTCGCATTATCCACAGCACTGTGGCATCTACCAGCCATAGCGGCTATCTCTCGGCGCTTCCCAGAGCGCCGAGGCACAGCGCTATCCACTCATGGAGGCGGCGGAAACATCGGCGACGTGATCGCCATGGCGATCACCGGATTCCTATTGGGGTTTTTAGGTTGGCAGGGACTAATAAAGATTTATGCGATTATCCCGCTATTCTTAGCCTTCGTAGTGTTTTGGTCCTTCCGAGATTTAGGGTGGGACAACGAGACTAATTCAGATTCAGTCAAACCAGATCTGTCTCGACAGTTGGCCCAAACCAGGGATCTGTTCAAAAACCCCGGATTATGGGGCATCAGTCTGGCCTCAGGGGTCCGGAGTATGGCATTCGTCAGCTTCATGACCTTCCTACCCCTGTATCTTAATGATGAGTTAGGCCTTACCGGGCCATCTCGAGGCTTTTACCTGATGCTGCCTTTGATTGTAGGCATCCCTTTTACCCCGCTAATGGGTTACCTATCAGACCGGATTGGGCGAAAATTGGTGCTGATACCTGGGATGATTTTGCTGGGGTCGTTGACGTTTATGTTGGTCCCATACGGGCAGGGTCTATCTATGATCATGCTGCTGATCGGATTGGGCACCTTCCTGAACAGCGACCAACCATTGCTGATGTCCGCAGCTCTGGATACGACTGGGAGAGAGGTGGCGGCCGCTACTCTGGGATTCATGTCTTTTTCCAGGATGATTTTAGCCGCCGTCGCACCCCCCATCGGTAGCATTTTCTACAATATCAACCCTGACCGGGTGTTTATTTACATCGCCGTATTGTTCGCCATAGCCATCGGTATTTTGATTATCACGCCTATTCCCAAACCACAAAAACATATTCAGTAGCCGTTTACCCGGTGTTCGGACGGCAGATGTCTAGCACTAGTGTTCAACAGGCGCAAACCTCGTGGACAGATGCTGACTCAGGTCCGAAGGAAATAGCGGCCCTGAGTGATTGAGCAGAAAAAGTCGGCTAAATGGGTACCGAATTTCTCTCGGCGCGAGATTTGACTTGAATTAAAACTAAGAGGTTTGACTAGACGTATAGAAGAGCTTGTTAAAGTCGGCAACAACGCGGTCCACTATTTCCGCGACTGACATGCGAAGATTGAAGCCGTGACTATATACTCAGGGATCCCATACATCCCTTGACGGTATGCGCAACCGTGCACATCAACCAGAAACGTAGGTGGGTCGCTAAGGCCCAACTTGATCGAGGGGTAGCCCAGTGAGGCGGTAGTTCCTATTTCGTCGAACCACTGCGGGAAGGGTGTTAGTTTCTCACGAACAATCTTTTTGCTTCAACAACTGGGTACTGGTTCGCTATTAGGCGGAAAAAACCACCGAAGCCAAAGAAACTCCGGAACATTCGTAATCGCCCTGTTCGCGCTCCTATCTTTACGCACTCCCAACGTCTATTGAGCGATTCGCATAGCCGAGTTAGGTCCCGATTTGCCGGTATCCTATACTGANGCCTGTCATACAATACACTGAGCATCACGGCCTCATGTACATTGCGAGGCGTTCCTTCAGTTCAGCTAGAGCCTTTACTCCTATGCCACGGATATTCAGCAGATCTTCTTCAGACATTGAAACCACGGTCTCGATGTTATGTATACCGGCTCGCGATAAACAATTGAACAATCGAGGTGAAAGCCTTAGCTCATCAATGGATGACACAGACACCGGTTCTATGGGCACCGGTGCCTTGTTTGATAATGGTTCATCTGGTTGGGTGTAGGAAGGAAGGATTCGTGCTTTTAGGAACTTCAATGCTCTCTGGACCGGGGTCTTGATAGAGCCCATCGATACACCTCCAATATCCACCGATTATGGCTGCCTTATGGCAAAGTTATTTATAAGGACTTGGAACGGCCCAGACTCTATGTCGATTTGGGCACCAGAATAGATATTCTGTTACGTTGTCGGCATATGCATCAAAATACTAAAGTATTATGACGATTCTGGCAATTTAAGGTCCTTTAAGAGCAATTAAGGCTTTCCAAAGGGTTGAAGTGGTTAGGATTAGGGCTGTTTATCAGGGTGAAATCGACAAGCGTATAGCTGGCCAGGCAATGTTTGTTATATCAGGTATGTAGAATCCATTCCCGGAACATTTCTGTTAATCCACGGAACGTGGAGATAATGAAATTCTTAGCTGACCCGCGGAAGCGGAGGCAGTGGGTCCTAATCCTGATAAAAGAACTATTTTACGTAAGGTCGAGGGCCATCGGCGATACCCTGGCCTTTATTTAACAGCCTCGCTTCCGACTTACCAATAGCCGGACTCATAGCCACATTTGTGGAACATTATACTCTCAAATTCGCCTCCCCTTATTACCTTATACTTCCCCAGTGGCAGAAGACCCAATTGATGAAGAAGAGGAGTTCGATCAAGGCGAGTTTTAAGGAAAGTTATCGACTAAAAAACGTTGTTGACTAATAAGAGGTGAAGAGACATGGCGCGCGAAATTACGATTGCGAAGTTCAAGGATGTGGCCAATGGTTTGCAGCCCGGCCAGTTTTCAATCGGCGAACGCGAAAACGTGAGCGGCCTTGATGGACTAGATCCTATCTACAAGGACCTGCTTGATCGTCCAATCACTATCACTCTTGGTCTAATCGGACCAGATGGGCGTGTAGGCCTGACACCGATGTGGTTTGACTACGAGGGTGATTATGTCCTGGTCAACACAGCTACCCAACGGCGTAAATGCGGTTGGATTCGGAATAACCCTCGACTCACCATCCTCATCGTCAACCCGGACAACCCCTATCACTGGGTGCAAATCAAATGCACAGTGGAACACGAGGAATTGGAAGAGGGCCCCAACGGCGATCGGGTTACGCAGCAGTTAGATAAAATCTGGGAGAAGTACACGGGTAACGAACCACCTTACGGGCTACGGGACCCGAGCATTGACGAGAAGAGGGTGCTCTTCGTATGCCGAGTTGACCGCATAGCGACCTTCGGGAAGCCTTGAACCGCCGCACTGTTGAGAGACTATAACGCCGCTCTAAGAAGCTAAGGTAAGCCGCAGTGTGAAAGGGATGGCCTTGCCAGTGGCCATCCAGAAATTGTTCAAACAGATGGCTTTCAAGGCAGGACAGGTACCCACGAGTCCCTCAAGTAATTGTTACATTCATGAAACCAAACCGCCACCGATATAGCCAGTCCAAGTTCTCGGTATAATTTGACGCTCCCTGATCTCTGCGTCTGTATATCCACTGCGGATAATTTTTGGCAAAGCAGTAAGGTTTGAATACGATATCGCCGAACAAATCGGCCTTAAGAATATTCAAGGGTTGGCGGATGGTAGTTCTTGCCGGAATGGCCCACGGGTTGAACTCCACCGCAGTCAATAAGGGATACATGGTGTTCTTGTTGCCTGTAAGCGATGCATTCGGGATAGGCCGTATTGGGGGATCTATCGTATTTTCCTTGGCCAGAGCAGGAGAGGGCCCCTTCGGGGCCGTGGCCGGTTGGTTAATCGACAGATTCGGTCCAAAGCCGATATTTTTTGTCGGATCGACAATGGTGGGCGTCGGTTTCTTATTACTTGGTCAGAGCGTAAATATATTTACCTTCTCTGTTATATATCTCACTCTGATTACCGTTGGAAGTGTCCTAGCCTTCTCTAATGCAACGTCTGCCCTAGTGAACAATTGGTTTGATGCCAAGCGGGCATTCGCGATGGCTTTTTACCAAGCAATCAGTTCGATCATTCCTGCGATCTTGGTGCCTGGCCTGGCTTTTTTGATCCTTAAGGAGGGTTGGGATACCGCGGCGATGGTTTGTGGGGTTTCGATTTTGTTGTTGGTGACCCCCATGACGCTGTGGATACAAAATACCCCTGAAACCCAAGGGTTGCTGCCGGATGGGAGTGACGTCTCACGGAAATCAATACCTGAAGAGCCGACCATACCTGGTTACATAGTAACCGGTTACGATCTATCTGGGGCGTTCCATACGGTTTCCTATTGGCTTCTGTTTGTTGGAAGTATCTGCCGGCTGACTTCTAAGGGTGGATTCATGGTCCATTTCATTCCCATACTGATCTGGAAAGAAGTAGACCAAGGATTGGCGAGCATATATCTTGGCTTATCGTTATTTTTAGTGGTCCCGTTTTATTTATGTTTTGGATGGCTAGCTGACAAATTCCCGAAGAATATTGTGCTTGCTACGACCACTATGTCCGGTTCAGTAGCAATGCTGGTTTTAGTCATAGCCCCTACGTCAAATCTGACGATATATATCTTTTTAATAATGTTCGCGATCTCTGAGACCGGTGGTTCAAATAATTGGGCCACAATAGGCGATTATTTCGGTCGTAAATCCTACGGACGACTGAGGGGGCTTACCCAATTTGGAGCAACACCCGGTGTGTTGTTCGCACCTATCTTCGCTGGCTGGTGGTTTGACAAGACATCTTCATACGAATTCCCCTTATGGTGCTTCGCTTTGTGTGGTGTCATTGGAGGAATTTCCTATCTCTTAATGCGAAAGCCGTCTCAAATTCCCGACGGCCGCCAACGCAATAGTCGAATATAACCCGAATGCGAAAACGGTCGGACGGAATAAAGAGGCGGGCTAGAAAATACAACTGGGTTAATGAGGGGAATTTAGCCTCAAAACATGGTCGGGGTGGGGAGAATCGAACTCCCGACCTCCTGCTCCCAAAGCGTATTGTACCGTATCTAAACACCCATCTTTAGCCTCAAAACTATTCCATATGCATCCATAGTTGTCCATGGGTGTACAAGCGGAACTTGAAAAAATACTTGAAAACCCTGAGCACGACTCAGGCACGGTACGTACCTTAGATAATCAAACAAGCGGGACATAGAAAAAGTTAATCCCTTCATATGCAGCATAGAATTCTTCTTCCCTACGATATATCCCCAATTAATAAACCCTTCTCCCATATTGCCAAGACATTTAGCAAGAATGCCCGTCTGCCTTGGCGACCCGTGGGAGCCAATCGAGTGAGTACTCTATCTAGAAGCGAATTAGTCATATGATTTCCTCAGGACATGCACGATGAGTGCTAGTGATATGGAAGATAGGTAGCGCATTACGGAGAGTTGGTATTCCATATCTTTCGATCTTTCGCGATCTTTCGCGCTCTGCGGTCGGCACCCTCACTCAACCAACGCACCAACTCATTGAATTTCAGGATTAGCCCGTGACCATAGTAATAGTCGTGGATAGCAACGGGCAGTATTAACGCATATTTTATCCAATGGTCTGGGAAACCCCAGAAGTCGACGGCCCAATGATGCAC